>Ga0247729_10000259_pt1 | contig 23638 bp, 26 predicted proteins | sample UWRJL133311R2_FD_180958 | JGI IMG/M metagenome (GOLD analysis project Ga0247729, IMG submission 180958) | Plant litter microbial communities from Arlington Agricultural Research Station in Wisconsin, United States - UWRJ-L133-311R-2 | ecosystem: Environmental > Terrestrial > Plant litter >... | reverse complement strand
TGGCAAGGGCATCCGCCACGCCTACACGCTCATCAAGCGGCTGTTTGACTTGGCGCCCAAGTCGCGGCAGACGGCCGTGGGTGCGGGCATCAAGCAGGCGCTGGGTCTGCTCAAGCGGCGCAGCATCATCCTGCTCCTTTCCGACTTCATCGACACTAACTACGAGCGGGAGCTGACTATGCTGGCCCGCAAGCACGACTTGGTGGTGATTCAGCTGCTTGACCAGCGGGAGCGGGAATTCCCGCCCCTGGGCATCATTCCGCTGCTCGACCAGGAGTCGGGGCGCACGGTGTGGGTCAATACGTCGGCCGAGTCGTTCCGCAGCCGCTACCGCGCCACTTACGAGCAGAACCGCGGCCAGATTGGCCAGATCTGCCGCCGCCACCGCACCGAGTACCTGTCCATTGCCACCGACGCCGACTTCGTGCCCCAGCTCGTGAAGCTGTTTCGCCGGCGCAATCAGCGGGGAGGACGCGCGTAGCATGGGCGGCGGAACCCGACATGCTGGGCGAATCTGGCCGGCGCTGCTGGCCGCCGGGCTTCTGACGGCGGGCGCCGCGCGGGCCCAAACTGCCGCCGACCAGCTCAGCAGCCGGTTTCGGCAGCCCGCCGCGCACGTGGGCGAAATCATCGACTACGAGCTGAGCTACCGCCACGCCCCGGCCCAGGAAGTTATCTTCCCCGACTCCACTGCCGACTTCGCGCCCTTCGAGTTTGTGGGCAAAACCTACCGGCCCACCCGCACCCGCCATGGCCGCAGCCTCGACCAGACCATCTACCACCTGCGCACCTTCGCCCTCGATTCGGTGCAGCGGCTGCGCCTGGCCATCACGGTGCTGCAAGGCCGCGACACGCTGACGATTCCGGCTCCGGCCGCTGCCGTCCGGCTGGCGCGCACGGCCCCCGCGCCGGCCGGCAACGCACCGCCCGCGCTCCGGCAAAATACGGCGCTGGTGCCCGTACGGCCCGAATTCAACTACCCGTACTGGCTGGCGGCCACGGTAGTACTGGGGCTGGTGGCGCTGGGTTTCACGCTGGGCTTCGGCCGCCGGCTGCGTCGCCGTTACCAACGTTACAAGCTGCGCAAAAACCACGCGTACTTCCTGGCCCAGTACGCCCGCCACGTGGAGCGCTTCACGTTGTCCCGGTCGTTGTCGAACATGGAGCGGGCCATTACGCTGTGGAAAAACTACCTCTCCACGCTCGAAAACAACACCATCAACAGCCTGACCACCAGGGAAGTGGTAGCCCACTACCAGAACGACGCCGACGTGAGCATGTCCCTGCGCATCGCTGACCGGGTTATCTACGGCAACCATTTTACCGACGAAGAGGCCGAAACCGACCTGGCCTTCGTGCTGCTGCGTAACTTTGCCGAGCGCCGCTACGAGCTGGTAACCGCCACGGCGCAGGAGTAGCCGGCGACCGGATAACGGCATTTCTGACCCCGGAGCCTACGCGCCCCATTTCACTACCTTCATCACTTCCCCGCCGCATGAATCAGCTTTGGCAACGTCTGCTGGCCCCGCTCCTCGACGGGCTGCGCTACGCCACGCTGGCCAGCTACACCTGGGAGCAGCCGCGCCTGCTGCTGCTGATTCCGCTGATTCCGCTGCTGTTCGTGCTGCGCTGGGCCCTGGCGCACCGCCGCCGCGCCCGCCTGGGCGTGGCTTTCGTGGCCGGACAGGTGCGCCGCGACTGGACCGCCGGGCTGCGCTTTCTGCCCGACGTGGTGCTGGGGCTGAGCCTGGCCTTCGTGCTGGTGGCGCTGGCCCGACCCCAGCGCACCGACGAGCGGGTGGTGCAGTCGGGTGAGGGCATCGACATCTTGCTGCTGCTCGACGTGTCGGGCTCGATGGAGCTGCAGGATCTGCGCCCCAACCGCCTGGAGGCCGCTAAGCGCGTGGCCCGCGAGTTTATCGACGGCCGCGTGGGCGACCGAATCGGGCTGGTAGTGTTTGCCGGCGACGCCTATTCCCTGGCCCCGCTCACCACCGACTACGACCTGCTGCGCGAGAACATCCAGGGCCTCAAGCTGGGCATGATTGCCAACGACGGCACGGCCATCGGCACGGCGCTGGGCGTAGCCACCAACCGCCTGCGGGAGTCGCGCAGCCGCACCAAGGTCTGCATCCTGATTTCCGACGGCGAAAACACGGCCGGCAGCCTCGACCCCATTACAGCAGCCCGGCTGGCCCACGCCTACGGGCTGAAAATCTATACCATCGGGCTGGGCAAGGACGGCTACGTGCCCTACGGCGCCGACGCCATGGGCCAGCCGCGCTACGTAGAAACTCGCCTCGACGAAACCACCATGCGGGAGCTGGCCCAGGCCGGTGACGGCCAGTTTTTCCGCGCCGTCGGCAACGAAGACCTGCGCCGCGTGTTCCAGCGCATCGACCAGTACGAGAAGTCCGAAATCAAGCAGACCCGCTTCCGCAACACCAAGGACTACTACCGCATCTACCTGCTGTGGGCGGTCGGGCTGTGGCTGCTGTGGCTGGCCCTGAAAAACACCTTCCTCACCAATGCCCTGGAAGACTAACTAATGGGATGATTGTTGGGATGCTGATTGTTGATAGTTCAGCGCCAACCAACAGTCAGCAGTCAACAACCAGCAATCAATAATCAGCAATCAATAATCAGCACCTCAAATATGGCTATTGCCGATAATCTGCGCTTTTTCCAGGACCAACTGGCGGGCACCAATTGCCGCCTCGTCACCGTCACCAAAACCCACCCGGTAGAGCGGCTGCAAGATGCCTACGACGCCGGGGCGCGGCTGTTTGGCGAAAACAAGGTGCAGGAAATGGTGGCCAAGCAGCCCGCACTGCCCGCCAACGTGGAATGGCACCTCATCGGCCACCTGCAAACCAACAAGGTGAAGTACGTGGCGCCCTTCGTGCACACCATCCAGAGTATCGACAGCCTGAAGCTGCTCCAGGAAGTCGAAAAGCAGGCGGCCAAGCACGGCCGGGTGGTGCGCGGCCTGCTGCAGTTCCACATTGCCGACGAGGATACCAAATCGGGTTTGAGCCTGGCCGAGGCCCACGCGCTGCTGCAGTCGGAGGCTTACCGGGCCATGCGGCACGTACAGCTCACCGGCGTGATGGGCGTGGCCACCAACACCCCCGATGAGGCTCAGCTGCGGCGGGAGTTCCGGGAGCTGCGCGGCTGTTTCGACGAGCTCAAGGCCCGGTACTTCGCCGAGCAGCTGGAGTTTCGGGAAGTATCGATGGGCATGAGCGCCGACTACAAGCTTGCCATCGAGGAAGGCAGCACGCTGATTCGCGTCGGCAGCGCTATTTTTGGGGCCCGTAACTACGGGCAGGTTGAGGGTTGAGTCAACAGTAGCGGCCGTCACTTAACCCTTCGATTCTCCAATCAGCATTCAACAATCAACAATTAACCCTTTCCAATATGAATGCTCGTCTGATTCTCCAGATTGCAGCTTTGCTCGGTGGGCTGGGCGTGGCCATCGGGGCCTTTGGAGCCCACGGGCTGCGGCCCATGCTGGAAGCCTCCGGCCGCTTCGACACGTTTGAAACCGCCGTGCGCTACCAGTTCTACCACACGCTGGCGCTGCTGGGTATCGGCGTGCTGCTGGCGGCCCGACCCGAGTTGCGCGGCCTCGGCACCACGGCCTGGCTGTGGCTGGGTGGCGTCATCGTTTTCAGCGGCTCCCTGTACACGCTCTGCTTCACGGGCATCACCAAGATGGGCGCCGTAGCTCCCATCGGCGGCCTGCTGCTCATTGCCGGCTGGATCAGTCTGCTACTCGCCGCCCGCCAGGTATGAGTGAGTTTGGCGATTTAGCGAGTTGTCGTTCGGCTTGCGCAGTCAGAACAGCAACTCGCTAAATCCCATAAAAAAGGCGGCCCGCGTAATGCGGGCCGCCTTTTTTATGGGTGAGAAGTAGCCTTACGACTTCTTCTTAGCTTTGATTTTGTTGTCGCCCATTTTCATTTTCTGCTTGCCGTCGGCCGACATCGGCGTTTCGGTTTTCGATTCTACCGTCATGCTTGGGGCGGCGGAAGCGGCGGCGGCGTCTTTCACTTCGCCCACCAACGATACCATAGCGTTGCCACCGGCAGAGTTCGACTCGACGGTCAACACTTTGTTCTGCATGCCCATTTTGCCGGTGCTGTTGAACTTGGCCGAGATGGTGCCACTTTTGCCGGGCATTACCGGATCCTTGGTCCACTCCGGCGTGGTGCAGCCGCAGCTTACGCCGATGTTGGAAATCACCAGCGGCTGGGTGCCCACGTTCTTGAACTTGAACGTGTGGTCGACGACGTCGCCCTGCTTCACGGAGCCGAAGTCGTACTTCATTTCCTCAAACTGAATTTGGGGGCCAGCCACTTTCTCCTGAGCGTTGGCGGGCTTCACAGCCATCGACTGAGCCTGCGAAGCAAAGCCAGCCAGCGAGAGCGACAAGGCCAGAACGAGTGCTTTTTTCATGATGTTGATTCGTTAGGTGGTTGAAGTAAACAAATTTAAGGGTTTTGCCCGGCGAGCCAACTATCCTGCCAGTTTTCGGGCGCCGCCGGCCAAGTCCCGCGTTTTCAGCCTACAACCTCCGGCTTGCCGATGAGGTTCAGGTGAAGCCGCCACCCGCTGCTAATATTCCTTTTCCACTGGCGCGTCGCCGACCAGCTTCTGGTTGAAGTTGAGCAGAAACAGCCGCTCGGCTGCCCGCGTGACGGCCGTGTAGAGCCAGCGCGCAAATTCGGAGTTCACCATCTCGTCCTTCAAAAAGCCGTGGTCGACGAAAACGGCCTGCCACTGTCCACCCTGGGCCTTGTGGCAGGTCAGGGCGTAGGCAAACTTCACCTGCAGCGCATTCAGGTACGGGTCTTTGCGCAGGGCCGCACTCTTGTCGCGCTTGGTGGTGAGGTGGGCGTAGTCGGCGGCAATGGTCTGATAGAGCTCGTTGCTGCGGTCGGCGGGCAGGGCCGGGCTTTCGGTGTGCAGCGTGTCGAGCAGCAGCTTCACTTCCTGCTCCTCCTCGTCGGGGTAGTCCACGAACCGCACCCGGGCATCGGCGAAGCGGAACCCGAATTCTTCCTGCCGCCGCACGATCTTGGTCACCTGCACGAAGTCGCCGTTGGCCAGAAAGCCCATTTCCGAGTCCTTGGGCAGCCAAAAGTAGTTGTTGCGCACCACCATCAGGTAGTCGCCGGCCTCGATTTCCTCCTCCGCGTCGAACAGGGTGCGCCGGATCATCTGGTTGTAGAGGTTGGCGTTCTTGTTGGAGCGGCAGATGATGGTGGTATTCTCGTGGCCGAAGTTCTTGTAGGCCCAGCGCAGGCCGTCTTCGAGCTTGTCGCCGCCCACCTTGAAGATATCGGGGTAGCCCTTGGTGAAGAACTGGATGTGGGGCGCTTCCTGGCGCAGTTCCTCGCGCAGGGCCGTGGCGTTCATCAGGATGCCCGAGGCCTCGGCCTGGCGCATCACCTGGCGCAGCTCCACGCCCGCCACCTTGGCCCGGAAGCGGTGCATCAGCAGCTCGGGGTCGAGGGCGGGGCTGAGCAGCTGGCCCACGGGCGGCAGCTGGGCCGTGTCGCCGATGAGCAGCAGGCGGTTGGTGGGCTTCTCAAACACGTAGCCCATCAAGTCGTCGAGCAGGCCGTTTTCGCCGAAGGCCTTCTCGTCCGAAATCATGGAGGCCTCGTCCACGATGTAAAGCATGTCGGCGGTGCGGTTGGGCTGGCGCTGAAACGAGAGGCCGGCGGCTGGTGTGCCGGAGGTCTGGCGGTAGATTTTCTTGTGAATGGTGCTGGCCGCCGCGCCCGAGTAGGCGCTCATAACCTTGGCGGCGCGGCCGGTGGGCGCCATCAGGGTGTACTTGCGGCTCATCTGGTGCAGCCACTGCACTAGGGCACTGACCACGGTAGTTTTGCCCGTGCCAGCGTAGCCGCGCAGCACGAACACCTTGCGGCCCGGCAGGTCGTCTTTCAGAAACTCGTCCAGCTTAAAAAACAGTGTGGCCTGGTCCTGGGTAGGCTCGTAGGGGAAATAGTCGCGGACGGACGGGGTTTTCAGGGAAAGCATGAACGGTTGGGACAGGAGATTTTCAGGTAGCTAGGTAAACATGGCGACGGAAGATTTTCATCCCCTGAGTCAATACTTTGGCAATAAATTTCAGCTCATCTTTATTCCACTGGGGCACGTAGCGGGGCGTCCCGGCGGGCGCCAGCAACATGCCGGTGCTGGTGCCGAAGAAGAGCTTATCGTAGACTCCTCCCCTCCATGCCCGCCTGACTTTGCCACGTTGCCCGGCAAAGCGTCTGCCAGTGCCTTCCGCCGCGTCCGTGAAGAAATTCCAGCCCATCAACCCAACTTCGGCGTCAATTTGGGACGTCGGTTTGCGCAGCCACTGTTTTACTAAGTCCAAATCCTGCAGAATAGGCTTTTCATCTTTCACCGGCATACCAAGTTGCTGCTCAAAAGCCTGGGCCTGCGCTATGGTTTCAAACGTCGGTATCTGCCCGGCGGCATCTACCCACACGGCATCCGTTTGGTCACTGGTCCACCACAGCAGGTAGCGGTCCTGTCCGTCGAGCCGGTACCACGAAACGTAGAACTGCTTGTCTCCTTTCGGTGCCTTCATAATCCTCCCTACTGCGGCTCTACCACGGCCATTGTGGCCGAGGCTTTGGCAATGAGCTTGTCGTCGCACCACACTTCCGACTCGCAGAAGAACAGCCGGCGGCCGGCCTTGAGCACCCAGCCCACGGCGCGCAGCTTTTCGCCCACGCCGGGGTGCAGGTAGGAGGTTTTCAGCTCCGCCGTCACTACACCCGTGCCTTCGGGTACCAGCGTGACGGCGGCAAAGCCGGCTACCAGGTCGGCCATGGTGGCTACCAGGCCGCCGTGGGCAAAGCCCAGGTTTTGCTGGTGCTGCTGGGCCAGGGTCAGCTCGGCCTCTACCCGGCCCTCCTCAATCTTGGTGAAGTCGGCGCCGATGAGGTGCATGAAGTGCTGGCGAACCAGCTTGCGGCGGATACGGGCTTCCAGGGAGTCGGCGGCGGGAGAAGTCGGGTTCATTGCGCCAAAGGTACGCACGCAACGGGCCGCCGCCCTACTGCCGCCCATTGCGTATCTTCCCCACCGGACACGTTCTTTGCCTTTTCCCGTAAGGTGGCGGCCCGATTACTTTCAACGTCAACTCCTGCTTTCTTCTGCTATCATGACGACGATGGATTACCTGACGGCCGGCGGGCTAGGCCTGGCGCTGGCCGCGTGTAGCGGGTTTCGGGTATTCGTGCCCCTGCTGGCCGCCAGCCTGGCTTACCTGACGGGCTTTCTGGCGCCGTCGCCGGGCTTCGAGTGGCTGGGCACCTGGCCCGCGCTGGGGGTGCTGGCTACGGCCACGGCGGCCGAAATGCTGGCTTACTACGTGCCGGTGGTCGACAACTTTCTGGATACGATTACCACGCCGGCCTCGTTTGTAGCCGGCACGCTGCTCATGACCTCAGCCCTGCCCCACCTCGACCCGCTGGTGCGCTGGGGGCTGGGCATCCTGGTCGGGGGCAGCGCGGCGGGCGTGGTGCAGTCGGGGACGGCGCTGCTGCGGGCCGGCTCCACGGCTACCACCGGCGGGTTGGCCAACCCGGTGCTGGCGACGGTGGAAAACCTGCTGGCGGTGGCCGGGGCGGTGCTGGGCCTGGTGCTGCCGCTGGTGATGGCCGGGCTGGCAGTGCTGCTGGTGCTGTATCTTGGCCGCCGCATCGGCCGCCTGGCTTTGCGCCGCCGCCCCGCCCCCGGCTCCACCGACGCCTGATTTCTTTCCTGCCAGTTTTTTTCTATGCCCGATTCCTTTTCTCCTACTGCCGCCGATGCTCTTTTAGCCGCTTACCAGGGCCAGGCGCGGGTGCGGGTCTGCGGCCTGCTGGTGCAGCAGGGCGCGCTGCTGCTCACGGCCCACCGCGGCCTACTGCCCGCCGAGGCCCCGTTCTGGTCGCCGCCGGGCGGGGGCTGGCAGTTCGGCGAAACCATTCGGGAGTGCCTGCGCCGCGAGTACCGGGAGGAAACCGGCCTGGAAGTCACGGTGGGCCGGTTTCTGCACCTGCACGAGTTTCAGAGCGACGACCTGCAGGCCCTAGAGCTGTTTTTCGAGGTAAAGCCCACGGACCCGTCGGCCCGGCCCCAGCTGGGCTCCGACCCCGAGCACGCCGCCGACGCACAGCTTCTCTCCCACCTAGCCTACCTCACACCCCGGGAGCTGGCGGCGCTGCCCCCGGCCCAGGTGCACCCCGTGCTGCGCCACCTCATCAGCCCCGATGACGTGTACATTCCTTACAACCTCTTCCGCTAGGGCCGGGCGCCGGGGCCGTTCCGTTTCGTACCTTTAACGGCCCGATCAGCACCTATTGCCTTTCCTGCCGTGTCCGTGACTGCCTCTGCCTCCGTTGTTTCCGCCGCGCCCGTCGCCCAGTATTCCCTGCGCGACGAAACGCTGGACCTGGAAAATCTTGCCGCCTACAACCTCTACCTCACCGCCGGCCCCGCCGGCCTGCGCGTGGGGGTGGCCGACGTGCGCCGCAATAAGTTCGTGGTGCTGGAGGACTACGCTACTGTACCCGACGCGTCGCTGGCCGCACAGTTTCGGGCCTTGGCCGCTCAGCACGACCTGGTGGGCCAGCCGGGCTGGAACAGCGTGCGGCTGGCGGTGCAGAACCGCTTCTTTACCCTGCTGCCGGCCCCCCTGTTCCGCGAGGGCGACGAGGCGGCCTACCTGCGTCTGCACCACCTGCCCGACGCCGACCACGAAACCGTGCTGCACTACCGCCACTCCCCGCTGGAAACGGTGAGCATCTTCGCCACCGAAAAGGCTCTGGCCGACTGGTTTTACCACGCCTACCCCACTGGCCGGCTCGTGCACCAGACCAGCGCCCTGCTCGAAGGCGTGATTCACCAGAGCGAGCAGTCGGGGCCGCGGCGGGTGTATCTGAGCATCGCCGGGCAGGAGCTGATTCTCGTGGCCGTGCGCGACAAGCAAGTGGAGTTCTGCAACGTGTTCGTCTTCACCTCGGCCGAAGACCTGATTTACTACACCATCCTGGTAATGCAGGAACTGCAGCTCAACCCCGACCAGGATCCGGTCATCGTATGGGGCGACCTGACCCACGACTCCGAGCTGTTCACCATTCTGCGCAAGTACATCCGCCACGTCCGCTTCGGCAACCGGCCCTTCGATCTAGCCTACAGCTACCGACTCAACGACGTGTTCGAGTACCGCTACTTCGAGCTGTACGCGCTGCACCTGTGTGAATAGCGCCCCGGCACCCGAGTAAGTCAACTTCCCGATCCTCCCACGCTTCCCTAGTGCGGGAGTTTTTTTTTAATGGCGTTGCTTGCGGATCGTCGAATTGGCGAGGACCGGAGTTGCTGGATGTTTTTTCTTTTCGCTGAAAACATCCAGCAACGAAATTCGCTACGCGGGTCGGGGACCGGAGCACCGGTGCTCTACTCTCTATGACCAGGTTTTTCCTCACCTTCGCGTCACCAACTGCCACCTCTCTTTTCTTCCGCCATGAAGCGCGTTGCCCTTTTCCCCGGCTCTTTCGACCCGTTTACCAACGGCCACCTCGACGTGGTGCGGCGCGGGGTGGGGCTGTTTGATGAAATCATCATTGCCATCGGCAACAACAGCAGTAAAAGCCGCTACCTGCCCGTGGAGCAGATGGTGAGCATGATTGAGGAGGTGTTCCGCGACGAGCCGCGGGTGTCGGTGCAAGCCTATAAGGGCCTCACTGCCGACTACGCCCGGCAGGTGGGGGCGCGCTACCTGCTGCGGGGCCTGCGCAACACCACCGACTTCGAGTACGAAAACACCATTGCCCAGGCCAACCGCCACGTCAATCCGGAGCTGGAAACCGTGTTTCTGATTACCTCCCCGGCTCTGGCCGCCATCAGCAGCACCATCATCCGCGAAATTCACCGCTTCGGCGGCAACGTCAACGACTTCGTACCCTTCCCCCTGCCGCGCTACGTGGAGCCAAGCTGAGGTTTGGCTGAAAACAGAACGTCCTGCCAAAGCATAACCTCGGCAGGACGTTCTGTTTTGGGCTTCGGCTACGCTACGACCTCGTAGGTCATCACCGGCTGAGCCTTGTTCTTGAGGGTTACTTCCCCGATTGGCTCGCAGTGAAACGACTCTTTCACCTGCTGGTAGGCGGCTTCGCTGATGATGATCTGGCCGGGCTGGGCCGTGGACTGCAGGCGCTGGCTCACGTTGACCACGTCGCCGATGACGGTGTAGTCGAGGCGGCGCAGGGAGGCCGAGCCGATGTTGCCCGACACCATCTCGCCGGTGTTGATGCCCACCGAAATCTTGGGGCTGTACTCGTGGCCGAGCATCTGGTCGTGGTTGGCCTGCAGGGTAGTGCGGATGGCTAGGGCCGCGTCGATGGCGCGGTCGAGGTGGTACTCGCCCCGGAACACGGCCATCACGGCGTCGCCCATAAACTTGTCGACGTGCCCGCCCTGGGCAATGACCTGCTTCACGATCTGGTCGAAGTAGGCGTTGAGCATCTGCACGATGGTGCCCGCCGGCAGCTTTTCCGACAGCGACGTGAAGCCGCAGATGTCGATGAAGGCCACCGTGGCTTCCACGGTTTCGGAGGCCATGAGCGTGTTTTCGAAGCCGGGCCGGGCCATGAAGTTGATAACCGTCTCGTCGACGTACATCTTCAGGATGTTGTTTTCCTGGATGGCCCGCAGCGTGTCGCGCAGCTGCTGCACCTGCTGGATGGTTTTCTCCATCGTCAGCTCCAGATCCACGAAGTCGACGGGCTTGCACACGAAGTCGAAGGCCCCGCGGTTCATGGCCGTACGGATGTTGGCCATGTCGCCGTAGGCCGACACGATGACGGTTTTGATGGCCGGGTTAGCCTCGTGCACCCGGGTGAGCAGCGTCAGGCCGTCCATCACGGGCATATTGATGTCGGAGAGGATGATGGCGGTGTCGGTGTGCTCGGCCACGCGGGTTAGGGCTTCCTGCCCGTTGGAGGCAAACACGAACTCGTACTCGCCCTCCCGGATCTTGCGGCGGAACTTCTGCTTGATGAGCAACTCCAGGTCCGGCTCATCGTCCACAACCAGTATTTTCGTTTTCATAGGGAGCTTAGCGAATGAAGCTTCTCTTTGAGCGCCACGAAGTCGACGGGCTTGGTGAGCAGGTCGTTGGCGCCCAGTCGCAGGGCTTCGTCGTGGGTGTGCTGGTCGCCGTAGGCCGTTATCATCATCACCGTAGGCGGGGGAGGCGGCACCGGGTAATCCTGGCGGATATGGCGCAGCAGCTCCAGCCCGCTCATGCCCGGCATGTTGATGTCGGACAGGATCAGCACCACTTCCGAGAAGTGGTCCTGCAGGTACTGCAGCGCCTCCTCGCCCGAGTAGGCGAAGGAAAACTCGATTTCTTTGCTCCGGATTTCGCGGCGGAACCGCTGCTCAAACAACACCCGCACGTCCTGCTCGTCGTCAACAACCAATATTTTCATCACCGTAAAGCTACTACTAAACTACAGGGAAACGGGCTGGACTAGGCCGGCAGCGTGATAATGAATTCGGTGAACTGCCCCGGCTGGCTTTCCACCCGCAGCGTGCCGCCGTGGCCCTTCACGATGATGTCGTGGCTGAGCGAGAGGCCCAGGCCGGTGCCCTCACCGCTGGGCTTGGTGGTGAAGAAGGGCTGAAACACTTTGGCCTGCACGCTCTCGGGCATGCCCGTGCCGTTGTCGCGCACCCGGATTTCGACCTCCCCGGCCAACTGGCGGGTACTCACGCGCACCTCGGGCGCGTAGCCGGCCTCGCCCAGCTTCTGGCGCTGTTGGGTGGCGTAGAAGGCGTTGGTAAACATGTTGAGCAGCACCCGGCCCACTTCCTGCGACACCACCGCCACGGCCGGCAGCCGGGTGTCGAAGTCGGTGGTGAGCGTGGCGTTGAAGCTCTTGTTTTTGGCCCGCAGGCCGTGGTAGCTCAGCCGCAGGTACTCGTCGGCCAGGGCGTTGAGGTCGGTGGGCAGCCGCTCGCCGGTGCTGGCGCGGCTGTGCTCCAGCATCCCTTTCACGATGCTGTCGGCGCGCTTGCCGTGGCTGGCAATCTTCTGCAGGTTCTGCACTAGGTCACCCAGTAGCTCGTCGGCGTACTCCTTTTCCGAGTCGGGTAGCTTGGCCAGGGGGCCCTCCTGCAGCTCCTGCAGCAGCTCCACGCTCACTTCGGAGAAGTTGTTGACGAAGTTGAGCGGGTTCTGGATTTCGTGGGCAATGCCGGCCGTCAGCTCGCCCAGCGAGGCCATTTTCTCGGCCTGAATCAGCTGGGCCTGGGTGGTTTTGAGCTCGGTCAGGGCGTCGCGCAGCTCCTCGGCCTGCTGGGTTAGGGCGGAGGTACGCTCGGCTACCATGCGCTCCAGCTCCACGTTCTGGGCCGCAATGAGCAGCCGGGCTTTTTCCTCTTCCTCGCGCTCCAGCCGCTCCTTTTCCAGGTTTTTCTTCTGGCTGCGGGCAATCATGCCGAAGGTAAACAGCCAGACGAAGGCGAAGGGCCGCATATTGTCCACGATGTCGTCGAACCGCTCCTGCAGCTTGATGTGGCCTACGGCCAGCACGAATTCGACTATGGCATGCAGCACGTAGGGCAGAATGGCCAGCAGGATGGTCCGGGCGGGCCGGTAGTGGCGCAGGCTGGCCAGAATCAGGATAAACACCCCGTAGCAGAAGAGCATATAGCCGTCGTCGAGCAGCTTGCTGTGGAAGTGCACGACGAAGTCGGCCACCGACAACACCACGGCGGGCACCCAGATCCACCTCAGCAGCCGGTTCACGGCGGGCAAGCGCTTGGGCAGGTCCACGAACCGGCGCAGCACCCACACCATTGCCAGCACGGGTACAATGCTGAACAGCAGTTCCCCATTGACGTCCATAAAGCGCGTGCTTTTCGTCTTTATATTTTGCTTGGTCAGCGCCCAGGACTTCTTGGAGCCGGGCTTCTGGATATAGACCGTGTCGTTTTTCTCCCGGACGCTAAAGGCCGGCCGCGAACCTATCTGGACGTTGATCGTGTCGTTTTTTCCCCCGGCTTGGGCGGCGGACTTGGGCGTGGCCTGGTTTTGCATAGCTGGGCCCAATATCGGAGCTTTTGACTTCTTTCAAACCAGCGGCCAGGCTCCGGCCCGATTTCGGCCCTCGGGCCGGGCCGTAAAGCCATCGGGCCGGGCGGCTACTGACTGAATGCAGTAGTCGTCCGGCCCGACGGTGGAGGCAAAGAAGCAGTGGCCCGCTAGCGGCGCGACACCACCCGCAGCCCCGACACCTTATCGGCGTTTTTGGGGTCCGTTACGGGCAGCACGAGGTAGTTCTGAGCCGTCAGGCTCAGGTTGCCGCGGCGCATCAGTTCGTCCTCGTTGGAGCCGATAAGCACCATGTCGAGCACCTTGCGGGTTTTGGCGTTGAAGGTCACAACTACCGTCGAGCCGTTTTTCTCGAACGTGTTGATCCAGTCTTCGCCCTTGGTGGCCTTCATCTGCTCGGCCGTGGGCTCCAGGCCAATGGCCTCGTCCTTGGTTTCCTGGGGTGGCCCCAGCGTCCGGCGGATCTGGTCGATGTTGCGGCCGACCAGCGTGGGCATGTCCAGCGTATTGGGCCGGGCCACGGGGCTGGCTTCGCCCTTGGGCGCAGCTTTTTCGGAGGCAGTCTGGGTGCCGGTGCAGGCGGCCATGCCGCTCAGCAACAGTACGAAAGGCAGGTAGCGGAACGGGCGCATAGACAACACGAGCGGAGGTGAAAGTTTATTTTTCTTTGGCGGGCTCCTTCGCCGACTCCTTGCCGGCAACTTCGCCCAGGTAATGGCGCACCACCAGGGCAATGGACGCGTAGGACTCGTCCAGAACGGCCAGGGCTTCCTGCGGATTCATCCAGCGCACTTCCTCGATGTACTCTTCGGCTTGGGGCTTCATGAGCGTATCGTCGGTGCAGCGCATGATGTACCAGTTCGTTTTTTTCAGGATTTTGTTGCCGTTATAGGCGTAGGAGTGCCAGGTGCTAGGCAGCTTGTCGCCGAGCTCAATCTTGATGTTGCACTCCTCCTCCACTTCGCGCAGGGAGCCAATGGCGGGGTCTTCCTCCTTTTTGAGCTTGCCCTTGGGCAAATCCCACTTGCCGAGGCGGTAGATCATCAGAATCAGCCCGTCCTTTACTACCAGCCCGCCGGCAGCTTTCACGATGCGAAACTGGTCTTTGAGGTGCAGAATCAGCCGCGACTTCTTGCGGGCCAGCATGGTCAGCGACTTGAGCTTTTTAAGCTTTTTCACTTCCATCAGGCGCAGCAGCCGGTCCACGAAGGCATCCGTCACGTCGCGCACCAGCACGTCGCCGATGAGGTCCTTGGACGAGAATTCATCCTCCGAGCCCAGCACGAGGTCGTAGCGGTGCTTGTAGACTTTGTCGCTGGTCTTCTTGATGATCAGCGGGATATCGTTGATGAATACATTCATCGCAGGGTAATCTGGAGAGGCAAATGGAAGGAAGGAACGCCGGGGCTAGCCGTAAAACACAGCATAAATATTGGCAAACGGAAATCAGCCGAGGACGGGCAAGATACGGGATGCAGCCGGTTCCGTTGCCGGCCGCAGCTCAACGCTACGGCCAACCGCAGAATTTAACGGCCGTAAGCACCTGACGCCCGCTACCTTTGCCCCAAGATGAAAAAAATCGGCCTGCTTTCCGATACCCACAGCTACCTCGACGACCGAATTTTGCACCACCTGCGCGGCTGCGACGAAATCTGGCACGCCGGCGACTTCGGTACTGCTGACGTTATCGAGCAGCTGGCCGCCGTGGCCCCGCTGCGCGGCGTCTACGGCAACATCGACGGCCGCGACGTGCGCCTGACCCAGCCGCTGGTGCAAGCCTTCGAAATAGAGGGCCTGAAGGTGCTCATGACCCACATCGGCGGCTACCCCGGCCACTACGCCCCCGCCGCCCGCCCGCTGCTGGCCCAGGAGCAGCCCGGCGTGTTTATCACCGGCCACTCCCACATTCTCAAGGTAATGCCCGACCCGAAGCTGCGCCTGCTTCACCTCAACCCCGGCGCCGCCGGTCGCCACGGCTTCCACAAAGTGCGCACCCTGCTCCGCTTCGAAGTAGCCGACGGCAAAGTGCAGCAGCTGCAGGTCATCGAGCTGGGCCCGAAGTAAAGCCAGCCATTCCCTTGTCATTGCGAGCATTCTGCGCATCGAGCAGAGGCGCGGCAATCCTGCCTGGACAATGAGCTAAGGGCTGTTACTCTACAAAGCCCTGACGTCATGCTGTTGTCGGGGCTTTGTAGTGGAAAGAAGCTTCCCACACTTCAGAGGACGGATTGCTTCGGCTTACGCCTCGCAGTGACAGGTATAACAAGCTTTAGAACGCAAAAAGCGCCTTTCCCGGTTGGGAGAGGCGCTTTTCAGCAGTCTATATGAAGCCAACCGACTCGGGTGGCAAGCTCTGACTACAGGGCAATTTCCGGCTTCGGATGCTCGCCTTCCTGACCGTCTTCGTTAACGGGCTTGGTTACGGCTTCGGCATCGTCAAACGCGGCGGCGTTGTCGGCGGCGTTAGAATCGGCCTGCTTTTGCGAGCGGGCCGCGGCTTTCTCGGCTTTGGTGGCGGATTGGGCGGGAGCAGCACCGCCGTTGAAGCTGGCTTTCAGCTCTTCGATGTCCACGTTCTTCAGAACGGGCGTGAGGAGCAGTTGCTTGATGATGCGCTGCTTGTTGTTGGCGCGCGCAATGTTCTTGCGATGCTTGCGCTTCAGTCGGGTGACACTCATATCCGGGTCGGTTAAAGTCTTTTTGTAAAGGAGGGGCAAAAGTAAGTCTTATTTTTGAAACCCAAAATAGTCCTGCCTTCTTCCTTACCTTCCCGCTCCCTTAAGTGCCCCTACGCCATGCCTGAGCCCCTAATTGATTTACGCTCCGATACCGTTACCCGCCCCACCGCGGCCATGCTGGACGCCATGTTCCGCGCCCGGGTCGGCGACGACGTGTACGAGGAAGACCCCACCGTGCGGGCGCTGGAGCAGGAAACCGCCGCCCTTTTCGGGCTCGAAGCCGGCCTGTTCTGCCCCTCCGGCACCATGACCAACCAGATTGCCATCAAGGCCCATACTGAGCCCCTGAGCGAGGTCATTTGCGAGCAGACCTCGCACATCTACCTCTGGGAAGTGGGTGGCATTGCGTTTCACTCGGGCGCCTCGGTGGCGCTGCTGCCCGGCGACCGGGGCCGCCTCACCGCCGCGCAGGTGGAAGCCGCCATCCGGCCTATCAACCTGCATTACCCCACCACCAGCCTCATTTCGCTCGAAAACACCCACAACCGCGGTGGCGGCAGCTGCTACGAGCTGGCGGAGCTGGTGGCCATTGCTGAAGTGGGCCGCCGCCACCGCGTTGCGCTCCACCTCGACGGGGCCCGCATCTTCAACGCGCTGGTAGCCACTGGCCAGCCGGCCACCGAGTACGGCCGCCTGTTCGACTCGGTTTCGGTATGCCTGTCGAAGGGCCTGGGGGCGCCGGTGGGCTCGGTGCTGCTGGGCAGCCGCCAGCTTATCCAGAAAACCAAGCGCATCCGCAAGGTGATGGGCGGGGGCATGCGGCAGGCCGGCTACCTGGCCGCCGCGGGCCTCTACGCCCTGGAGCACCACGTGGAGCGCCTCGCCGACGACCACCGCCGCGCCCGGCAGCTGGCCGCCGCCCTGACTCCACAGCCCTACGTCGACTTCGTGCTGCCCGCCGATACCAACCTAGTTATGTTCCGCCTTCGCGACGAGATGCCGGCCGAGAAATTTCTGGCCGCGCTGGAAAGTCAAGGCATTAAAGCCGCTTCTTTCGGTCCCCAGATGATCCGGTTTGTCACCCACCTCGACGTGGACGACGCCATGGTGGCCCGCATCGAGGCCGCCCTGGATCAGCTGCGCGCCTGAGCCGAAAAGTGGCTTTCGATACGGCGCTACTCGCCAGCCAAACCGGATTCCCGGGCGCCCGGCTTGCCCTTTGCTCACCTGCTCTCCATCGCGCCTAACTCTTAGCCCAATGCCTGCCTCCCCTACTTCCTATGACCAGCCGACGGCTTTAGCGCACCTGGCGGCGGCTGATCCAGTTTTGGCAGTTATTCTGGCCCAGGGTCACGTGGTGCAGCCTTCCGCCCACGAAGACCTGTACCTGGCACTGCTACGCGCCATCGTCAGCCAGCAGATTTCGACTAAGGCCGCGGCGGCCATCTGGCGCAAGGTGCAGGCGCTGTTTCCGCCCGACGGCTACCCCGAGCCGGCCGCCTTGCTGACCCTGACCGAAGAAGATCTGCGCACGGCCGGCATCTCGCGCCAGAAGGCCGGCTACCTGCACGACATTGCCCGCTTCGCCCAGCGCGACCAGCTCGACCACGCTCACCTCAGCCAGCTCGACGCCGAAGCCTTCACCGCCCACCTCACCCAGATCAAGGGCGTGGGCCGTTGGACAGCGCAAATGCTGCAGATGTTTGCCCTGGACCAGCCCGACGTGTTTCCCGAGGGCGACCTGGGCATTCAGAACGCCATGCGCAAGCATTACGGCCTCGAAGAAACCGGCCGCGCCCTACTGCGCCGCATGACCGAAATTGCCGAAGCCTGGCGCCCCTACCGCAGCATCGCCAGCAAATACCTGTGGCGCTCTTTGGACAATATGCCGCCGGCGGACTAGCAACGCAACTAGGTTACGAATCGGGCGGCGAAGGTGCGCCGGGCAGCTACCGGTCTTCCGCATCCGGACCGGCGCGCCGCTGGTCGAGGTAGGTGACGAGCATAGCCACGAAGATGGCGACGAAGGGCACGCAGAAGCCGAACAGCAGCCAGCGGCCCAACGACCGGTCGTTCATGTGGGCAATGTAGGCCGTCACCAGCGCCGACAGCAGGCACGGAAAAAGCAGAGCAACGAGAAGCGCGAGGTCCATTGGGCGGAAGAAAAGCGGCAGGTTACCGGCAGTGCCAAGTACTAGCGGGCCGGCAGTAATAGTTCGGGCTGGCTAGCGCACTTTGCCGCGCTTCACGAGGTAGGCGTAGAGCACCTTATCGAACGGTTCCCGGATGTCGACGGGCACGAAATCAATCTTGTACTGCCCGCAGCGCAGGGCCAGTTCCTGCTCGTACTGCTGCATGGCGGCGCGGTACTGCTCGCGCACCTGGGCCGGCTGCAGCTTGACCTGCTCCCCGGTTTCCACGTCCTCAAACAGGTAGGGCCGCTCGGCAAACGCGAATTCAGACTCCGTGGCGCGGTCCATGATGTGAAACAGCAGCACCTCGTGGTGCTGGTGGCGCAGGTGCTGGAGCGCGGCCAGACTCTGGGTTTGCTCCTCGGGGTTGCGGCCCAGCATGTCGGAAAACAGGATGACCAGTGAGCGTTTGGGAATCTGCTGGGCAATCTGGTGGATGACGCCGGCCACGTCGGTGGTGGCGCGGCGCGGCGCGGGCGGCCGCTCCAGCAGTTGCTGCAGGGTGAGCAGCAGCGTGTGGCGGTGGGCCGTGGTGGAGCGCACCGGCGTCTGCAGCTCCACCTGATCGGCGAAGGTAACCAGGCCCACGGCGTCGCGCTGCTTCTGCAGCAGCGTGGTGAGGGCCGCCGCGCAGAGCACCGCGAAACGCAGCTTGTCGTGCCCCGGAGCGGGGTAATACATGCTGGGGCTCACGTCGAGCAGCAGGTGGCAGCGCAGGTTGGTTTCCTCCTCGTAGCGCTTCACGAAGAGCTTGTCGGTGCGGGCAAACACCTTCCAGTCGAGGTGGCGGGTACTTTCGCCGGGGTTGTAGAGGCGGTGCTCGGAGAATTCAACCGAAAAGCCGTGGTAGGGCGACTGGTGCAGGCCCGTGATGAAGCCTTCTACCAGCTGCCGGGCCAGGAACTCCAGGTTTTCAAACGAGCGGACGGCGGCCAGATCGAGGGGTTGGGCCATGCGGGGAATATTAAAAAAATGGAATAAAACTGGACTTCAAGATCGGGGAGCCGGCTGGCTAAAGTATCAAACCGCGGCCGCAAACCAGGCGTGCAGCCGCCCGTATTCGGGCTCCAAGGCTTACTGAACAAAGATAGCCAGGGTTTTGGGCAAAATATTCGACCTCAAAATTTTTATATACAGCCAGAACGATTTACTTTGGGAGGCAATTCAACAATCTTGGAATAACTCAACCATTGTAGGCCCGTGGAAGACCGTCACGATCAGGAAGAAATTTACTCCCAACGCATTAAGGCTGGCAAGCGCACGTATTTTTTCGACGTGAAAGCCACCCGGGGACAGGATTATTATCTCACCATCACGGAGAGTAAGCGTAAGCTGCGCGACGACGACACTTTCTCGTACGAGAAACACAAAATATTCCTCTACAAGGAAGACTTCCTCAAGTTCGTGGATGCCCTGCAAGACGCCGTGGATTACGTCCGCGAGGAGCTGCTGACCGAGGAGGAAGTGGCCGAGCTGGACCGCCCCCGCCAGCCCTACTCCGACGACCAGCCCTACAATGGCAACGTAAACGGCAACGTCAGCGACGACCACTACTAACCCCTTCGCCTAGCGAAACCAACCCGTACTACACTTCTCCCAACTACGCGCGGCGCGCCCTGGTTTTCGGCCAGAGCGCGCCGTTTGCGCGCCCGGTGGGTGCGAAGCTGAGGCCCACTGCTGCTTTCCCCGAAAATCAGCCGTACCTTTGCCCCTCGAATTGCGGCGGTTTGCCCATTCAACATCCAGCACTTAACATTCAGCATTAAAAAATATGGGTCTCCGCTGCGGAATCGTCGGTTTGCCGAACGTGGGTAAGTCCACGCTGTTCAACGCCCTTTCGAACGCCAAGGCCGAATCGGCCAACTATCCTTTCTGCACCATCGAGCCCAACGTGGGCGTGATTACCGTGCCCGACGAGCGGCTCCAGATTCTGGAAGGTCTCGTAAACCCCAAGCGCGTGCTGCCCACCATCATCGAGTTCGTGGACATTGCCGGCCTGGTGAAGGGTGCTTCCAAGGGCGAAGGGCTGGGCAATAAGTTCCTGGCCAACATCCGCGAGGTCGACGCCATTATTCACGTGGTGCGCTGCTTCGACGACCCCAACATCGTGCACGTGGCCGGCGGCGTCGATCCGGTGTTCGATAAGGACGTCATCGACACCGAGCTGCAGCTCAAGGACCTGGAAAGCATCGACAAGAAGCTGCAGAAGTCGGAGCGCTCGGCCAAGGCCGGCGACGCGGCGGCCAAGAAGGAAGTGGCCGTGCTGCAGCGTTTCAAGGCGGCTCTGGAAGCCGGGCAGAACGCCCGCGCCGTGGCCGCCGACGACGTGGAACTGGAGGCCGTGGCTGACTTGCAGCTGCTCACCATCAAGCCCGTGATTTACGTGGCCAACGTGGACGAGGCCAGCATTGCCACCGACGGCAACAAGCACGTGGCGGCCCTGCGGGAGCACGTGAAAGCCGAAAGCGCCCAAGTGGTGCTGGTATCGGCGGCCATCGAGGAGCAGATTGCCGACATGGAAGACCCCGAGGAAAAGGAAATGTTCCTGGGCGAGTACGGCCTCACTGAGTCGGGTCTGAACAAGCTCATCCGCGCCAGCTACGAGTTGCTGAACCTGATTACGTACTTCACCGCCGGCGTGCAGGAAGTGCGGGCCTGGACCATCCACCGCGGCGACAAAGCGCCCCAGGCGGCCGGCGTCATCCACTCCGACTTCGAGAAGGGCTTTATCCGGGCCGAGGTTATCAAACTGGCCGACTACCAGGAATATAAGACCGAGGTAAAAATCAAGGAAGCCGGCAAGATGGCCGTGGAAGGCAAGGAATACGTGGTGCAGGACGGCGACATCATGCACTTCCGGTTTAACGTGTAGGTACGGATTTGAGCAGATTTGACGGATTCCTTTATCCGTACCTTAGAGCCCCGGCTAATTTTAGTCGGGGCTCTCGTTTGCTGTACCAAATGCGTTTTATTATGAGACTAATAGTCTTGCCGGCATTGCTGCTTATTTGTGCATTGACAACTTCAAGCGAATACCCGCAACTCATAACTAAAAATAAGCCGCCACAACGGTACACAGCTACAGTTTATTATTGCGCGTGTACCGATGGTGGAGATTATTCAGTCGATAGCGGTGAAGTAGTTATACCGCCGCAGCTCAGACAAGAATTTATAGAGGCACGTTATCAACAACATGGCACCAAGCGAAAAAAAGTGGTGCACGACCTGAGCCGAGAAGACTACCGGGTATCATCATTGCGCTCAGCAACCAGAGCGGCATGGGATTCTTTATTCACACCCCCGGGCTGCTACAGCTGCCACAACCAAGACGGTATCATAACGGCTGAAGACCGGGAAATTCAAAGTGGCTACTGGAGCAGAAGATACCGAATCACTGGCACTATCATTGGCTTGGACGGAACTTATCCGGTATTCAAAATCCAGAAAGCTATCCGGATTTCCGATGTAGAATCCACAGAAAAATAAGCTCAAGCCTACTTCCCAACAATTTTAAACAACGAGCCCGCCGGCAGCTTATCCGTTAGCTGCATGCCGTTGAGAATCGCCATTTCCTCGCGCCGGGCGCTGGCTACGCCGTTGGCGGCCAGGGCGGCGCTTAGCGTGGTGCTGGTTTTCACGGTCTTGATGCGGACTTTCTCGGCCTGCCGGTTGAGCTTGCTGGCGTCGGTGAGGCGGGCGTAGCCCTGGGCGACGCTGCTGAACGTGGGCGCGTAGGTGCTGAACGTGGAGGGCGCCGACAGGCCGATGATGGCGAAGATGCTTTTACCGTCCTGAATCAAATAGGCCAGCGCGTGGGCACTCACGGCCTGCTGCCCGTTCTGGTCCTGCTGCACCTGGTCGCCCTCGAAGGCCAGGGCCGGGAAGCCGTTGATGGTGGTGCTCTGCGGATTGACCGACGACATGCCGAGCTGCTTGGCCAACGACTGCGCGGCGTCATTCAACGACGTGCTGCTGGCGCCCAGGAAGGCAATCAGGGCTTTGCCGTTGGGCTCCCCCATCTGGAATTGCTCGGGCGAGTTCTGGGTTTTCCAGCCGCTGGGCACGGGCAGGCGGAACTTCAGGTCGGGGTGGTAGAACACGTTGTTTTCCACGAAGCCCTGGCGCGGGTCGTCGCCGAAGGGCAGGCCCTCGATGGAGCGCAGGTAAGCGTCGCGGTTGACGTTGAGGACGGCTTTGCCCGCCTGCTGCTTGGCCTGGGCGGCGAGGCCCTTCACCCGGGTGTAGCGGTCGGCGGAGTTGGGGTGGGTGCTCAGGAAGGTGGGGATACCGCCGGCGCCGGTTTGCTCCTCGGTGCGCTGCAGGGTCTGGAAGAAGCCCGCCATCTGGGCCGCGTCGTAGCCGATTTTGGTGGAGTACTTCACACCCAGGCCGTCGGCCTCGTTTTCGGCGTCGCGGCCGTATTTCAGCAGCCCCAGCCCTACCACCTGCGACAGAGGCTGGGCAATCCGGCCCACGAGGTTGGGCGACACGATGGAGCCCACGCCCAGTAGCAGGCTGCTGATGGTGGAACGCGTCTGCTGCTTCTGGCCGTGGCGCGCGGTGATGTGGCCCAGCTCGTGGCCCAGCACGCCGGCAAACTGCGCCTCGTTGTTAAAGTAAGCCATGATGCCGCGGGTGAAGTACACGTGGCCGTCGGGGGTGGCAAAGGCGTTGATGACGGGCGAATCGACGATGGTGAAGCCGTAGTCGCCGGGCCGGTCCGACACCTTGTTCATCTGCTGGCCCTTGGTGTCGATAAGCTTCTGTAGGGTGGCGTTATTGTAGAGTCCGAACTGGGCCAGCACGGCTGGATCGGGCTTGGGCCCCTGCAACGGGCCCCAGACGACGGGCTTGGAGGCGGTAACGGGGTTAGTGGCGGTGCTTAGCAGCACGGAAGCCAGCAGTGCACCGCCCAGCAGGCGGCGGAAGAGGGAAGAATTCATAAGCGCGGGGGAGAATACAGAACTGAACGGGAATGGGAGGCTACTGGTACGCGCGCCCGGGGTCGGGGTTACGGCGCACCCGCGGCGGCCTTGGCAAGCACCCTGCCAGTCTGGTCAGGGCCAGCGGAAGGAAAACCGCCCGCCGCCGCTGCTAACCTATTCGGGCAACGAGTGTCTAAGCTCCTGGACCGGCAGCGCGGTAGCCGCCACTCGGGTCGTCCGGTTCACCAAATACACACCCAGCCGCCGCTGTTTTGCCCTGCCAATCCTTGCCTTCCACTCTTCGCACCATGACGCTTTCCCGCTTTACTACCGGCCTGCTCAGTGCCGCTTTGCTCTTCACCGCCTGCCGCCGCCAGCCCATTGCCAAAACCACCAGCGCCGTGCCGGGCGCCCCGCCCACCATCGACGGGCAAGCCGCGGAATGGGCCGACTCCCTGCGCTACGACGCCGAAAGCAAGCTGCAGTACCAGATCCTGAACGATGGCCGGGCGGTGTACGTGCGGCTGAAAGTGCCCGGCCCGAGCACCCAGGCCAGGCTCATCAGGCAGGGCTTCACGGTCTGGCTCGATACCACCGGCCGCAACCAGCAGCAGTTCGGCATTCACTACCCCCTGGGTGGCATGGGCGGCGGTCCGGGCAGCCTGCCCCGTCCCGCTAACCCTGACCCCGACGGCCCACCCACCGACC
>Ga0247729_10000258_pt1 | contig 23639 bp, 23 predicted proteins | sample UWRJL133311R2_FD_180958 | JGI IMG/M metagenome (GOLD analysis project Ga0247729, IMG submission 180958) | Plant litter microbial communities from Arlington Agricultural Research Station in Wisconsin, United States - UWRJ-L133-311R-2 | ecosystem: Environmental > Terrestrial > Plant litter >... | reverse complement strand
TCGTGAAGGGCGAGCACGAGCATGCCGAGCATTCCGTCGGTGCCGTTGATGAGCGCGAGGCCCTCCTTCTCGCGCAGCACGAGCGGCTCGATACCCGCTGCGGCGAGCGCGACGCCCGCAGGGACGAGCGCTCCCGATGCATCCCGCACGTCGCCCTCGCCGATGGCGGCGAGCGCGCAGTGCGACAACGGGGCCAGGTCGCCGGAACATCCCAGGCTGCCGTATTCGAACACCAGCGGAGTGATCCCGGCGTTGAGAATCGCCGCGTAGGTCTGCGCGACCACCGGCCGCACGCCGGTTCTCCCGGTGGCCAGAGTCGACAGGCGCAACAGCATGAGCGCACGCACGACTTCGCGCTCGACCTCAGCACCCGATCCGGCGGCGTGGCTGCGGATCAGCGAGCGCTGCAACTGGGCCCGCAGCTCGGGCGGGATCTTCTTCGTGGCGAGCGCCCCGAATCCGGTCGAGACGCCATAGTGCGGCCGCGAGTCATGGGCCAGGTTCGCGATCACTCCACTGCTGAAGCGCATCGCCTCGAGCGACTCCTCACTGATCGTGACCGGCGCATCGTGGCGGGCCACCGCGACGACGTCATCGAACGACAGGGCACCGACCGCGAGCTCAACTGGTTTCATGGCTTCATTAGAGCGGATGCCGCACCCCGCCGGGCGGGACGCGGCAGCTATTCTGTCTGGTATCCCAGACATTGCATCCGGGCCCGAGCGCGAACGAGAACCGCGCAGACCGACGGAGAATCTTATGAGCGACGTACCCGCTGCGCGCCAGACCCTGCAGATCGTGAAGTATCTTGCGGCGCACGGCGGCCCGGTGCGCGCGACGACGGTCTGCCGCGACCTCGGGCTTCCCCGCTCCACGACTTACCACCTACTCGCTGTGCTACAAGACGAGGGATTTCTCGTGCACTCCCCCGAGAACCAGACCTACGCGCTCTCGGCCCTCGTCGCCGACCTCGGGTCGTCGGTGCTGGGCGCCAATGCGCTCGCCACATTCGCGCAACCGCTGCTCGAGCGACTCGTCGCCGAGACCGGTCTTCCGGTGGTTGCGCACCTCGGGCTACTCAACCACGGCGACGTCGTCTATGCCCTGCGGATCTCGGCCGCCCGGGCGCCCGCAGTCGTCACGAGTATCGGCGTGCGGCTTCCGGCGCACCTCACCGCGACCGGACGCGCCATGCTCGCTGCCCTTGCGCCCGCGCAGGTGACGGCGATCTATCCGGATGCTGCGGCCCTGGTCTCGCGCACCGGGCTCGGGCCGAAGACACGCGCCCAGCTGCACCGGATCCTGGGCGAGGCGCGGGATCATGGCTATGCGCTCGAAGACGGTGAGATCACGCTCGAGTATGCGGCGGTCGCTGCAGCCGCCCTCGACCACAACGGGTACCCGGCGGCATCCGTCGGCCTGACCTTTCGCGGTGCCCACGTCGACACTCCGCAGCGGGCGGCACTCGGCCGCGCCACCCGGGCCGCGGCCGATGCCCTGAGTCGCCGCATCACGGGTCGCGCCTGACCGGCGCGCGGGCGGCAGTCACCCCTAGGGTTGGTGCATGAGCAAACTGCCCCGCGTGACCGTTCTCGCGATGGGCGGGACGATAGCCGGGTCGGCCGCAAGTTCGACGGATGCGACCGGGTACCGGGCCGGGACCACCGGAGTTGCCGACCTGCTCGCGGCCCTGCCCGAGCTCACCTCGATCGCCCGGCTCACCGGCGAGCAGTTCGCGCAGATCGACTCGTCCGACCTCACCGACGACCTGCTGCTGTCCCTGGCCCGCCGCGCCGAGCAGTGGCTTGCCCGCGACGACGTCGACGGCCTCGTCATCACCCACGGAACCGACACCCTCGAAGAAACCGCCTACCTGCTGCACCTGGTGCTGAAGTCGTCGAAGCCCGTCGTGCTCGTCGGCTCGATGCGGCCCCCGACAGCGCTCAGCGCCGACGGCCCGCGCAACATCTTCGCCGCCGTCACCGTTGCCGCGTCGGCCGCAGCCCACGGCCGTGGAGTGCTGGTGGTCATGAACGATGAGATCCACACGGCCCGGGATGTCAGCAAGTCCTCCAGCCTGCGCGTCGACTCGTTCGAGTCGCCGTACGGTCCGCTCGGCGCCGTCGTCGACGGTGAGGCCACGTTCTACCGCGACGTCGCCCGACCCCACACTGCCGGCACCGAGTTCGACCTCGCACGGATCACCGTTCTTCCCCGTGCTGCGATCGTCTTCGCCCACTCCGGCCTCGATGCCCCGCTCGTGGAGTCGCTCACCGGTTATGACGTGATCGTGCACGCCGGATTCGGCAATGGCACCGTGGCGACACGTATCGTCGACGCTCTCGAGACCCTGCGCGACTCCGGAGCACTCGTCGTGCGTGCCACCCGCACCGGAAGCGGCCACGTCACCCGGGTCGGAGCGAGCGCCGAGACCGTCAATACCTGGGTCGCAGTCGACGACCAGAACCCGCAGCGTGCCCGCATCCTCGCCTGCCTCGCGCTCACCGTGACGCGAGACCCGGCCGAGATCCAGGCCATCTTCCACCGTTACTGAACCGACCGCCCTTCCGTTGGGGGCTGCGCGCGTGCAACACTCGCTGCGCAGGAGTCAGCATGAGCAGCAGTGACGAAGGAGCCACGGATGCCGCAGAACGAGAACACGATCACGACGGGTAGCACCGGCGTCGAGACCCAGGCCGACGCGATCGTCATCGGGGCCGGCCTTGCCGGTCTCGTCGCAACCGCAGAGCTCGTCGCGGCCGGCAAACGCGTCATCGTGCTGGAGCAAGAGCCCGAAGCGAGCTTCGGCGGGCAGGCGTGGTGGTCGTTCGGCGGCCTGTTCCTCATCGACTCCCCGGAACAACGCCGCATGGGCATCCGCGATTCCTACGAGCTGGCGCGTGCCGACTGGTTCGGTGCCGCCGGTTTCGACCGCGCCGAAGACAACTGGCCGAAGCAATGGGCCGAGGCCTACCTGCAGTTCGCGGCGACCGAGAAGAGATCATGGCTCAAAGAGCGCGGCGTGGGGTTCTTCCCCGTCGTCGGCTGGGCAGAGCGCGGTGGCTACGGCGCTAATGACCACGGCAACTCCGTTCCGCGATTCCACATCACCTGGGGCACCGGCCCCGGCGTTGTCGCGCCGTTCGCAGCCGCCGTTCGCCGCGGCGTCGACAGCGGGCTGGTCACCCTCAGGTTCCGGCACCGCGTCGACGGACTCGTCACCACCGGCGGCACCGTGACCGGCGCCCGCGGAACCGTACTCGCCCCGGACACCGCCCCGCGCGGTTCGGCGAGCAACCGCACCCCGACGGGGGATTTCGAGCTCACCGCCGGCGCAACCATCGTCACGTCCGGCGGTATCGGTGGCAACCACGACCTCGTCCGTGAGCAGTGGCCAGCGCGCCTCGGCGCCGCGCCCGCGCACATGCTGAGCGGTGTACCGGCGCACGTAGACGGGCGCATGCTCGGCATCTCCGAGACTGCCGGTGCACACCTCATCAACGGCGACCGCATGTGGCACTACGTCGAGGGCATCACCAACTTCGACCCGGTCTGGGCCGCGCACGGCATCCGTATCCTCCCCGGCCCGTCGAGCCTCTGGCTCGACGCGACCGGCAAGCGGCTCCCGGTTCCGCTGTTCCCTGGTTTCGACACCCTCGGCACGCTCGAGTACCTGCGCACCACCGGATACGACCACTCCTGGTTCATCCTCACCCAGAAGATCATCGAGAAGGAGTTCGCGCTGTCCGGCAGCGAACAGAACCCCGACCTGACCGGCAAGAGCGTGCGCGAGCTGCTGCGCCAGCGACTCGGAAAGGGAGCGACCGAGCCGGTCGAGGCGTTCAAGCGGAACGGCGCGGATTTTGTCGTCGCCGACACGCTCGACGACCTGGTCTCGGGCATGCAGGCGCTCAGCCCGGAAGTGACGATCGACGAAGCACTCGTGCGGCGGGAGGTCGACGGACGAGACCGCCAACTCGACAACGATTTCTCGAAGGACTCGCAGATCAACGCCATCCGCCAGGCCCGGCACTACCGGGGCGACAAGCTCATCCGGGTCGCTCCCCCGCACAAGTTGCTCGACTCGTCGGCCGGCCCACTTATCGCCGTGAAGCTTCACATCCTCACCCGCAAGAGCCTCGGCGGCATCGAGACCAACCTCGATGGCGCAGCGCTCGATTCGACCGGCACGGTCATCCCCGGGCTGTTCGCGGCGGGCGAGGCGAGTGGATTCGGGGGCGGCGGGGTGCACGGCTACCGATCGCTCGAGGGAACGTTCCTCGGCGGCTGTATATTCAGCGGGCGTGAGGCGGGCCGCGCGGTGGCGCGCGGGTTGGGTGACTAAACTTTCCTCACACCCTTGCCTCGCCGATCCGATTGTAGGAATCACTTGACGAACACCGGAGTCCCTCTCACGCCGGCCGGTTGGTATCCCGATCCGAGCAACTCCGGTCGCAGCCGCTGGTGGGATGGCACGCAGTGGACCGACACCTACGCGGATGCCGCCGGCCAGCCGCAGTACGCTGCCATCCAGGAAGCTGCAACCAGGGCTCCCGAGGGCACGTCCCCGTACACGCCGTTCACCTGGCCGCTCGCGCTCCTGCCGGTACTCGGACTCATCTTCGACGTCGTCCACATCGCGATCGGAGGGATCGACGCCGACATCGAAAGTGCGACCTCGATGTCGGGCTCGCAGTTCAGCGTCTTCGACCTGGTCAGCGGAATCGCCGGGTGGGTTGTCATCATCCTCTCGATCGTGCTCGCGCTGCTCGACTACCGCGCCCTCCGCGATGCCGGCGTGCCGAGGCCGTTCCACTGGGCCTGGTCGTTCTTCAGCATCTTCAGCGCGCCGGTGTACATGATCGGGCGTTCGGTCATCGTGCGCCGCCGCACCGGCTCGGGTCTGACCCCGATGTTCGTGAACCTCGGCATCATCGCCGCGTCATTCATCATCACGGTGACGGTTCTCACCATCTCGACCACAGCCATCATCGATTCGTACACTCCGTAACCCCCAAGGAGAAGAATGTCCAACCCCTCGAACCCCCTGACCCCCGCAGGCTGGTATCCGGACCCCGCAGGAACACCGCGCTCGCGCTGGTGGGATGGCACCCAGTGGACCGACCACTACGCGGCACCCGCCGGACAGGTGCAGCCCCAGCAGCAGGCCTACGGGCAGCAGCCCCAGCAGGCCTATGGGCAGCAGCAGTACGGACAGCAGCCCGCACAGCCCTACGGTGTCGCGGCCCCCGTGCTTCGCGCGCCGGAAGGCACCCCGCCAAACAACATCTTCATCTGGATCTTCAGCGCCCTGCTGATCCTGCCGATCATCGCGTTCGCCACCTGGGACTTCGGCGGCATGATGACCCGCAGCCTCGACGCGACCATGCAGAATCCGTCCGACCCGTACGCGTCGCTGGCGATGTACACCGACCCCGGGTACCTGATCATCCTCGCGGTCAGCTTCATCTACTGGGCCGGCGGCGTGCTACTCGCGTTCCTCGACTACCGCGCATTGAAGGCTGTCGGCGTTCCCCGCCCGTTCCACTGGGCGTGGACGTTCCTGAGCTCGCTGGTCTACATCATCGGCCGCACCGTCATCGTCAAGCGACGCACCGGCGGTGGCCTCGGCCCGCTGTGGGTGTACATCGGCCTCTACGTGCTCTACATCATCGTCACGGTAGTCAAGATGGTCACCGCAATGAACGAGGTGTTCGCCACGATCCCCGGCTACGTCGGCTCGATCTAGCTTCTGCTTCTCCGTCAAGCGCGGTATCTGCCCGGTGGGCGGATGCCGCGCTTGTGGTTTGTCGCCCCGTGACCGAGCCAGCGCGACGTCACTAGCGAGGCGGGATTAGCGGAGCGGAATCAGCGGGATAGCGACCAAGCGCGTCGCTTGACCAGCACGTGCCCGCGCTTTGTCGAGAGCCTGGTCCACGGTCCGGTCTCGTAGACGCGGACCTCCGGGTCGTCGCCGAGAAAACCGAGGCTCACCGCGGCGAAGCCGGCTCCGGCGGGGATGTGCTCGAGATCGCGGATCGGGCGACCCCACACCTCGGAGCGCACGCGGTGCACGATCTGCTCGCCCGTGCCGGTCGGGATGGCCGCCGCGACTTCATCGATGCCGGCACGCGCCACCCGCTCGAGCAGAGCACTGACGGTGGATTCGAGGGGCGTCCATCCGCCTCGCGGGGGCGAGATCGCCGTCCAGGTGACGGTGTTGACCTGCATGGGAAGGGTGACCGTGACGGTGGATGCGGCATCCGTCACCTCGTCTTTGAGGCGTTCGAGGCGCGCGAGCAGTGACGCCACCGGCACCACGGCGTCGAATTCGTCGCGCGCGTGGATCTCGAAGGTTCGCAGGCCGAGGATGGTCGGGCTCTCGTCGAGCAGCCCGACGGGGTAGAAGATGGCGACGTAGACCGCGAGCACACCGCCTCCGGCCATCAGGCGAACCGAGCCGTCTTCGACGCGCCCGGCGCGACCGAGGTAGGTCGTCAGGTCGCCGAGGGCGTGCGTGTCTGGGAAAGTGAATTCGGTGCTCATACGGGTTCTAAACTACAGGGCATGGGTGACCCTCTCCACGGACTGATTTCTGCGCTCGACCTCACAGACACCGGAGCCCGCACCAGCGAAGACATTTTCACCGGTATCAGCCAGTGGATGCCGGGCGGACGCGTGTTCGGCGGGCAGGTTCTCGCCCAGTCGGCGTCGGCGGCGATGCGCACTATCGCCGATGACCGCTTCATCCACTCGATGCACGGCTACTTCCTGCGTCCGGGCCAGGTCGACAAGCCGATCACTTTCTCGGTCGACCGCATCCACGACGGCCGTTCGTTCTCGACGCGTCGCACGCAGGCTTACCAGGACGGCTTGCCAATCCTGTCGATGATCGCGTCGTTCCAGGTCGCCGACGAAGGACTCGAGCACCAGGCCGCGATGCCCACCGGTGTTCCCGATCCGGAATCACTGCCGAGCGCGGCCGAGGTACTCGCCGGCATCGACCACCCGGTGGCCCGCAATTGGGCGACCGAGCGACCGTTCGACATGCGCCACGTCGAGGGTCCGATCTACTTCAGCGTCGACGGCGAGCACGTGCCTCACCAGGCGGTCTGGTTCAAGTCGATCGGTGACCTGCCTGATGACGAGAACCTGCATCGCGCGGCTCTCGCGTATGTCAGCGACTACTCGATCCTCGAGCCGATCATGCGGGCCCACGGCCAGGCGTGGGCGACGCCGGGGCTGAAGGCCGCGAGCCTCGATCACGCCATGTGGTGGCACCGGTTCGCCCGGGTCGACGACTGGCTTCTCTACGTGCAGGAATCACCCAACGCTGTCGGCGGCCGGGGGCTCTCGCTGGGGCGCATCTACACGCGCGAGGGCATGCTCGTGGCCAGTGTCGCGCAAGAGGGAATGGTGCGCGTTCCGCTCGCGTAACAGCCGCGCCGACACGCCGCGAGCGTGACAGCTGATGCGTCCCAGACGCCCGCTCCTGTTGCAGGTCGGCTGATAAAGCGCAACTTTGCGGGCCGGTGACGACGATTGCTACCGTCACCTAGTCCGTCCCCCGCATGCAGTATCCGGTGCAGGACGGGCCATAAGCCAGGCCGCGAACGCTCCGATTCCGATCGGTCGCGAACGTACGGTCGAGTGATGGTGGAGTCGCACCTTGCGGATTCCCCGAGTGTCCCGTCCATCCCGTGCGGTGGACCGCGAGACGCCGGCATCGCCGACCCGGACCGAAATCTCACGGCAGAGTCGACGCGCCACAGCGCCGACGGTTCTGCCCCAGGAGTACGTGACCGACACCATCGCCGTCCGCGCCAAGAACCTGTACAAGGTCTTCGGCCGACGTCCCCACGAAATCGTCCAGCAACTCGAAAAAGGCGCCACCCGCGCCGAAACCGCACACCTCGGCACGGCGGCCGTCATCGACGCGTCGTTCGACGTGCGCGTCGGCGAGATCTTCGTCGTGATGGGGTTGTCCGGATCGGGCAAATCGACTCTCATCCGCATGCTCAATGGCCTTCTCGAGTCGACATCCGGTTCGGTCACCGTCGGCGGAGACCCGATCTCGGGCACCTCACCGAAACGTCTTCGCGAGGTGCGCCGTTCGCGGGTGTCGATGGTCTTCCAGCATTTCGCCCTTCTGCCGCACCGCACCGTTCTCGACAATGTGGCCTACGGGCTCGAGATCCAGGGCGTGCGCAAGTCGGAGCGCCTCGCGAAAGCGCGCCAGGTAGTCGCGCTGGTCGGGCTCGACGGCTGGGAAGATAAGCTTCCCGGTGAGCTCTCCGGAGGCATGAAGCAACGCGTCGGGCTTGCCCGGGCGCTTGCTGCGGACACCGAGGTGCTGCTCATGGACGAGGCGTTCAGCGCGTTGGACCCGCTCATCCGTCGTGAGATGCAGGAGCAGCTGATCGAGCTGCAGGCCGACCTCGGCAAGACGATCATCTTCATCACCCACGACCTCAACGAGGCGATGTTCCTCGGCGACCGGATCGCGGTCATGCGGGACGGTCGCATCGTGCAAATCGGCACGCCCGAAGACATCCTCACCGACCCGGCCAACGACTATGTCGCGCAGTTCGTGCAGGATGTCGACCGCTCGCGCGTGCTCACCGCCGCCAGCGTCATGGAGCCAGCACGCTCGGTCATCCCGGTCACCGCAGGGCCGAGGGCAGCGCTGCGGGTGATGCGTGACCTGCAGACGTCGGCTGCGTTCGTCATCGGCCGCAACCGCGTCCTGGCCGGTGCAGTGCACGACAAGCGGGCGCTCGCCCAGGTGCGCTCGAACGAGAGCGACCTCGCCGCGATCCTCGACCCGGAGATCACCACGGTGACCGCCGACACCCTCCTCGTCGATCTGGTCGAGCCGTCGGTGGGGAGCGCCTTGCCCATCGCGGTCATCGACGACAAAGGACGCCTCATCGGCGTCGTGCCGAGGGTGACCTTGCTCGCTGCGCTCGGCAACGTCTCGTCGAACACGGGCGAGCTGACCATCGTCGACCCGCCATTGACCATCGAAGAGGCTGTACTCACCGACACTCTCGGTGACGCCGGCCCGGACCAGGTCAGCCAGAAAGGTGTCACGGTATGAACGACTTCAGGATTCCTCTCGGCGACTGGGCCGATGTTGCGGTCGACTTCGTCACCGACAACCTCGACGGGTTCTTCGACTTCCTGCGCGCGATCTTCCTTGCCCTGTACGACGCGGTCGATCTCATGCTTTCCAGCCCACCGTTCTGGGCGATCATCGCGGTTGCCGGCATCATCGCATTGCTTGCGCGTGGCTGGGTCTTCGCGATCGTCTCGATCGCGGCGCTGACGCTGATCGTCGGTGTCGACCAATGGGAGAACGCGATGGATTCGCTCGCCTTGATCCTGGTTGCCGCTGTCATCGCCCTGCTCATCAGCATCCCGATCGGCATCGCCGCTGCGGGGTCGAAGACCGTGTCTGCAGTCGTGAGGCCGATCCTCGATCTCATGCAGACCATGCCTGCCTTTGTGTACCTCATCCCCGCACTCCTGCTGTTCCGCGTCGGAGTCGTACCGGGAATCGTGGCGACGATCATCTTCGCCCTCGCTCCCGGTGTGCGACTGACCGAGCTCGGCATCCGCGGTGTCGACTCCGAAGTCGTCGAAGCCGGACAGGCATTCGGTGCTTCGAAGTGGCGCATCCTGCGACAGATACAGCTACCGCTCGCGATGCCGACGATTATGGCCGGAGTCAACCAGGTCATCATGCTGTCGCTTTCCATGGTCGTCATCGCAGGTATGGTCGGCGCCGGCGGACTCGGTGGAGACATAGTCGCCGCCCTCAACCGCATCGACGTCGGCCTCGGGGTCGAAGCCGGCATCTCGGTCGTGATCCTCGCGATCTTCCTCGACCGCCTCACTGCCAGCCTCGGCCACGGGCGCACCTACCTGTCGCGCATCCTGGACCGAGTGATCCCGAGCCGCAGAAACGTCGTGGCCCCAGCGCGCACGCGCTGAGTCACTCCCCCCACACCTCGCGGGCGAATTCGCTCGCGAACGCAGGCTCGCCCTGTGACCGTCAACCGTGGCTGCACCAGCAGGCAGTCCAGTTAGGAAGACACACCATGAAAAAGTCCCCCGCGATCATCGCCTTCGGCGCCATCGCAGCAATCGCACTCGCCGGATGCTCGACCGGCACCGGTTCCGGCGGTTCAGCCGCAGAAGGCAAAGACATCACGCTCGCCGTGTTCAACGGCTGGGATGAAGGAATCGCCGCATCCGAACTGTGGAAGGCCATCCTCGACGAGAAAGGCTACAACGTCGAACTCGAGTACGCGGATGTCGTACCCGTGTTCGCCGGGCTCTCCAGCGGCGACTACGACCTCACGATGGATGTCTGGCTGCCCGGCACCCACAAGGAGTATGTCGAGGAGTTCGGTGATGACATCACCGACCTCGGGGCCTGGAACGAGGAGTCGAAGCTCACCATCGCGGTGAACGAAGACGCTCCGATCGACTCGCTCGATGAACTCGCCGCCAATGCCGACCTGTTCGGCAACCAGATCGTCGGCATCGAGCCCGGCGCGGGCTTGACGGGCATCACGACCGACGAGGTCATCCCCGGCTACGGCCTGGATGATATGAAGTACGTCACCTCGTCGACAGCCGCCATGCTCACCGAGCTGACCGCCGCAGACAAGGCGGGCGAGAACATCGTCGTCACGCTGTGGGAGCCGCATTGGGCCTACGGCGCATTCCCGCTGAAGAACCTCGAAGACCCCAAGGGCACACTCGGCGGAACCGAAGGGCTCCATACCTTCAGCCGCGCCGACTTCGCCGACGACCAGCCCGAAGTAGCTGCTTGGCTGTCAGACTTCGATATGGACCTCGACACGCTGTACTCGCTCGAGCAGGAGATGTTCGTCAACAACGACACCGACGACTACGACGCGATCGTCAAACAGTGGATCGCCGACAACCAGGAGTACGTCGACGGGCTGACCGCCTAAGACGAACCCCTGGCATGAGCCCGGCACGCGCCCGCGTGCCGGGCTCGCGCGCTTCCGCGCCTGCAACTCATCCTCCACAGGTGGCTTTCGGCGGACTTTCGCACATACTTATAGTGCTGCACTCGAATGTCGGTGGCATGGTGTCGATTGGCGTCATGAAACCCATACACGCACTCCTCATCGACGGATGGGGCAATGTCGTCAGCGAAGCCTGGTCACTCACACGTGAGACAGATGCCGAGGGCAATCCGACGGGAATCCTCATCTGGACGAGTCCGACCGGCCACCGGTACCGCTCCGAGCCAGAGGAGGTGGCGGTCATCCGCGGGCCTGTAGTGGGCACGCGGGTGCACACGGGGTGAGGGTCACGGCCAGGGCTCGGCATACGCGCCCGTTCGGTCCTCGCTCGCTGGTCGAGTAGCACGACCGAGCGCCAGCGAGGACGCGCGTATCGAGGCCTTTGCAGCACCCGGTACGTCAGCTACTCAAACGACTGCGCCTAGAGCGGCTTCTTCATCTGGATCGCGGTCGGGGCGTAGCCGAGGGACTCGTAGAGCTCTTTCGCCCCGGAGTTGAAACCGAACACGTTGAGCCCCAGCGAGATGGCACCGAGCGAACGCGCGACGTCCTCCCCCAGCAGCAGGGCCGCGCGGGCGTGCCCACGACGCCGGTGCTGCTCGAAGATCTCGACGTCCCACACCCACCAGGCCGCCGGGTCAGCATCGTCTTGTGGACCGATCCAGAGGTAGCCGACGACAACCGGGCCCGCGCCTCCGTCCGTACCGGCATCCGCGAGGATGTCGAAAATGCGGTGAGTGGGCAGTGCGGCGCCACCCGGGAAAAACTTCTCGAAGCTCTCGTGCGCCTTTGCCGTGGCGACTTCCACCGACTCGCCGGCCTGGATGCGGGAGTCGCGGTAATCGATCTCATTGCCCGGCGCCCACTCGGCGATGCGGTCCGCGTCCATCGCACGGAGGGAGACGATAAAAGGGTCAGCCATGGTCAGCCTCGCTTCGTGACAATCGTGTGATCAGCCTCGTTTGGTAAAGGTCACCGGTTCTTCGACGTACGGCGCCCAGACCGTGCGCAGTTCGTCGGCGATGCGCTCGGGACGACCAGTCGCCGCCGTCACCATGACTAGCGTCGTCGCTGCCTTCGTGAAGAGCGTACGCGGCACGACGCCCTCCGGCGAGAACAGCTCGTAGCAGATCTCGAGGCTCGCACCACCGATGCGCCCGATCCACATCTCAATGTCGATAGGCGCACGCATGTAGGGAATCGGCGCGAGGTACTCGATCTCCTGCCGTGCGATCAGGCTTATCGTCTTCGCACCCGGTCGGGCATCGAGGATCGCGGTCTCGGATGCTGCGACACCACCCTCGTCGGGTCGCCAAAACGCCTGGATGCGCGCCTCTTCGAGCAAGCGCAGCATCTCGGCGTTGTTGACGTGGGCGTACGCGTCGAAATCAGACCACCGCAGCGGGATCTGGACATGGAGCCTCATCGGTGGCCGATCCTGAGATCAGTCGCGCGTGAGCTTGCGGTACGTGGAACGACCGGGCTTGGCGGCATCCGCACCGAGTCGCTCGATCTTGTTCTGCTCGTACGACTCGAAGTTGCCCTCGAACCAGTACCAGTTCGACGGGTTCTCTTCGGTTCCCTCGTAGGCGAGGATGTGAGTCGCGATACGGTCGAGGAACCACCGGTCGTGAGTGATGACCACAGCACAACCGGGGAACTCGAGCAGCGCATTCTCGAGCGAGCCGAGGGTCTCGACGTCGAGGTCGTTAGTCGGTTCGTCAAGAAGCAGCAGGTTTCCACCCTGCTTGAGGGTGAGCGCCAGGTTGAGGCGGTTGCGCTCTCCACCGGAGAGGACCCCCGCCTTCTTCTGCTGGTCAGGGCCCTTGAAGCCGAACTGCGAGACGTAGCCGCGCGACGGGATCTCGGTCTTGCCGACCTGGATGAAGTCCTGGCCATCTGACACGACCTCCCAGAGGGTCTTGTTCGGGTCGATTCCGCCGCGGTTCTGGTCGACGTACGAGATGTCGACGGTTTCGCCGACGCGCAGCTCACCGGAGTCGAGCGGCTCGAGACCGACGATGGTCTTGAACAACGTCGTCTTACCGACACCGTTCGGGCCGATGACCCCGACGATTCCGTTACGCGGCAGCGTGAAGCTCAGCCCGTCGATGAGGATGCGCTCGTCGAAGCTCTTCTTGAGGTTCTTCGCATCGATGACCTGCGAACCAAGACGTGGTCCGATCGGGATCACGAGCTCTTCGAAGTCGAGCTTCCTCGTCTTCTCCGCTTCATTCGCCATTTCTTCGTAGCGAGCGAGACGCGCCTTGGACTTGACCTGGCGGCCCTTGGCATTGCTGCGAACCCACTCGAGTTCAGACGAGAGACGCTTTGCGAGCTTTGCGTCCTTCTTGCCCTGGACGGTGAGGCGTTCCTGCTTCTTCTCGAGGTAGGTCGAGTAGTTGCCCTCGTAGGGGTACAGCTTTCCGCGGTCGACTTCGGCGATCCACTCGGCGACGTGGTCGAGGAAGTACCGGTCGTGAGTGACGGCGAGCACGGCACCGGGGTACTTGGCGAGGTGCTGCTCGAGCCACAGGACACTCTCGGCGTCGAGGTGGTTAGTGGGCTCGTCGAGCAGGAGCAGATCGGGCTTCTGCAGCAGCAGCTTGGTCAGCGCAACACGGCGCTTCTCTCCACCGGAGAGGCTATGTACCGGGTAATCCCCCGGAGGCGTGCGCAGTGCGCTCATCGCCTGCTCGAGCTGGGAGTCGAGGTCCCAGGCATCCGCTGCGTCGATCTCTTCCTGTAGCGTGCCCATCTCGGCGAGCAGCGCGTCGAAATCGGCGTCGGGCTCAGCCATCTCGAGACCAATTGCGGCGTGGCGATCGACCTTGGCCTTGATCGGGCCGACGCCCTCCTGCACGTTCTCGAGAACGGTCTTCGACTCATCGAGTTCCGGCTCCTGCATGAGGATTCCGACGGTGAATCCCGGGCTCAGCCGCGCCTCACCGTTGCTCGGGGTGTCGAGGCCCGCCATGATCTTCAGGATCGTGGACTTACCAGCACCGTTGGGGCCGACAATTCCGATCTTGGCGCCCGGGAAGAACGACATCGTCACGTCATCGAGAATGAGCTTGTCGCCGACCGCTTTGCGGGCGCGCACCATCGTATAAATAAATTCGGCCATGGCTCTATTGTAGGGAAGCCGCGACCGCCACCCCGGCGCTTTCGCAGAGAGCGAGGGCTACCAGTCGATCTTTCTCGTCGTGCCGACCAGGCATTTACCCGTGTCGAGCACCGGAAGCACGACACTGCGGTATGCGAAGTCGCCGAATTGGCCGAAGAGGCACTGGTCGTCGATGAGCACGGTGAATTCAATCGTGTCGGCAGCGAGGTCGATTGCGGTGCGGTCGGGGGTGATCTCCATGCGCTTCTTGGGAAAGCCCGAATCGACGAGGTTGTCGATGATCTTGCGTCCACTCGGCATCTTGTCGTCGCCGGTCTTCGCCTCGAGCGCGAGGTTCACCAAGTCGAAATACGGCAGATTGTCTTCCGCCGTGCCTTTTTTGACGAGCGTGGGCGGGCCGCTCGGCGTCGGCTCCGCCGACGGCGCTGCGGAGGGGCCGGCGGATGCCGGGGGTTCAGCGACCGGGTCGAGATCCTCGTCGTCGTCCCCCATGGTGCACCCTGCGGCAAGAACGCCAACGGCGAGCAACACCGCCGCCGAGCGCACGATCCGTGCTCCCCGCTCGGACGAAACCCCGACGATCGACCTGCCCATGCTGCAATCCTCTCGCCGGCGCGCACATCGCGGCTTTCCAAATTCTAAGGCGACAAAGCTGGCAGAGTGTCCGGTAGGCACCGCCGCCTAGAACGGCACGGGCACGGAGTCCGGACGGTCTTCGGCGCCGCCTGGTTCGAACGTCGCGGGTTCGGCGCTTGCGCCGCTCGGCTCCCCCTCGGTCGATCCACCGCCGGGGATCGCCCAGCCGTTGCTGTCGGTCGCGGGAGTTGCCGGCTCCGCGAATTGAGGCGAGGGCTGGGGCACGGGCGCCTCCGTCGCTCCGGTGGCCAGCGAGGTCGAGACGCTGCGCACGAAGCTGGTCGTGCCGAACACCAGATCGTGGCCGAGGGCTTCGGCCTCGATCTCGATATTGGTTCCCTGGCGCTTGTCGTTCTCCCAGTCACGGATGCGCAGCCGGCCGAGCACGACCACCGGTTCGCCCTTGTGAATCGCCCCGGCCGCGTTTACTGCCAGCTGGCGATACGCGTTGATGGTGTACCAGTTGGTGTCCCCGTCGACCCAGGCGTTCTTTGCCCGGTCGAACCGACGCTGGGTGGTTGCCATCCGGAATGAGGTGATGGGCAGGCCACCCGAGGTGACGATGTGACGTGGCGGTGTGGCCACGAATCCGGTGAGGGTGATCGAATCGTTCATGAGGGCTCCGTCGATAGCCGGTGGCAGTGGCCCCGGCATCGACCGGGGGCGGACCCCGTGGCAACGCTCATGCCGGGAAAGCTGCCACGGGATCCGCTGCAGACAGTGTGCGCTCAGCGCACCGGGTCGTTGATGGATCGCCCGGCGACGGTGGAGAACGGCCTGGATCTGCTGCCTGTGGACGGCAAGGAGCGAAACGCTACTTGGTCATCGCCTTTTCGAGGTATGGAGTCACGGTGCGCGCGAAGGTCGCCGTGAGGTGGAACTTGTCGTAGTAGGTCATGACGTGTCCGATCACCATGAAGCAGTCGGCGTCGTCGCAGAGGTACTTGTTCAGGTTGATATAGGTAGCACCGACGGCCTTCGCAGCGTCTTTCTGTGCGTCCTTCACAGCCTCGAACGCTTCGTCGCGGGGCACTTCGCACTTCGTGTAGTTACCCGACTTCTTGTGCGTGTCCACGCACTCGACGCCGTCGTTGCGCATCTGTGGGATGTCCGCGATCGCGTAGATCTTCACGCCGCGGTCAGCGATGGGCTGCCAGCGCTTTTCGAAGCCGGCGACGATCTCGTCTTCGCTCTGCTTGAAGATGCTCGCGCGGTACGAGGTGATCATGATGGAGAGGTCGTCGAGCTCGGCGATCGCCGTGTCGACCTTTGTCTTCCAGGTCTCGCAGACCGTGTAGCGACGGTTGTCAGCCTCGAGCGTGGCCGAATTGTAGGCACAGCCGTTCTTGACGAAGACCTCGATGCGCCAGTTCTGCTTCTGTGCGATCTTCTCGATAGTGGGAAGCCACATCGCGGCGTGGGAGTCGCCGACGAGCGCTACAACCGTGGCATCGGGCTTGGTCGAACCGTAGGTGCAGGGAACGAGATCCGCGATCTGGTCGTTGCCGACGCAACCATCGATGAACGCGTCGGAACGATCGCCGAGCGGGATCGGCTTGGGAACGAGCACGCCGTCGAGTCGGGCGTCGACACAAGTCGGGTCGATGCCGGCGGCGCCAAAGCAGTTCACGTCGCCGTTGGCGATCTGCTCGGCCTTGAGCTTCTCCGCGGCGATCTGCTGGTCGACGTAGACGTAGCCTCCACCGGTGCCGGCGATGACTACCGCAACGGCGAGAACCATGCCGCCGAACGTGAACGCCGGGCCGCGTACGGCGAAGAAGCCCTTCGACCGCACCGGGTCTTCGACGATGATCTTGGTCAACCAGGCGAGCACGAGTGCTGCGGCGAAGATCACGAGCTTGGTGCGCCATCCGAGCTCGTGCCCGATGACGAACGGAGTGATGACGATCAGCGGCCAGTGCCACAGGTAGAGCGAGTAGGAGATGTCGCCGATGAATTGCACCGGTCGTAGTGAGGCAAGCCAGGTGGGCGACCAACGGGTGTCTGGCGAACCGGCCCACATGACCATGAGCGTGCCCAGCACCGGCACCGCCGCGACGATACCCGGGAACGGCAATTCGACGCTGTAGACGAGGATCGAGAAGAGGATGACGGCCCAACCCAGCCAGGCGACAGCCGAGCGAACAGCTCCGCTCTTGACGAAGGCGAGCGAGAAGACACCGAGCAGGCCACCGAGCCCGAATTCCCACGCCCGCGTCGGGGTGATGAAGTATGCGGCCGCGGCGTCGTGGTTGGTCCAGACGATCGAGAAGACCAGCGACGCAGCGGTAACGACACCGAGCGTGATCCCGACAAACGCGCGACGACGAGCTGCGGATGCGACGCGCCCGCTCAGCACGACGGCGAGAAGTACGAGCAGTGGCCAGACGATATAGAACTGCTCTTCGGTCGACAGTGACCAGAAATGCTGCACGGGCGATGCGGTGTTGTCGGCGGCGAGGTAGTCGACGGCATCCGCTGCCAACTGCCAGTTCTCGACGTAGAGCGCCGCTGCGCCGATCTCGCGGAAGAATTGCTGCCACAGCGCCTGGGGCACAAACGCCCACACCATGAGGCCCGACGCCACGAGCACGAGAAGCGAAGCCGGCAGAAGACGCCGTGCACGACGCGCCCAGAACTGGGCGAGTGAGACGCGGCCGGTGCGATCGACCTCGCGGATGAGGTGGGCGGTGATCAAGAAACCCGAGATCGCGAAGAAGATGTCTACGCCGACAAAACCGCCGGTGAGGCGTTTGTCCCATAGGTGGTAGATGACCACTGCGAGTACGGCGACGGTACGAAGAGCCTGGATTTCCGGGCGTACTCCAGACCGTGCGGGAGTGGCTCCGCGCACGGCGGTGGCGGCAATCTGCTCGCTGACGGGGAATCCTTCCGGCTACTGCAGTGGCACACAGGTTGCCAGCGTTTCAACTCGATTGGCTCCAGTGTATTCGCAGCGCGGCTGCAAACACGCCCAGAAGCACTCCCCGCCCGCTCAGCGTTTCGTCAGCCGCGAATCAGTGCTCCTTGAATTCGGGCCGGTCGCTGCCCGGCAGCATGCTCGAGTGCAGTGCGCTCTGCGCGACGTCGAGCGTCGGGTAAACCCCGCGGAACTCCTTGTCGTTCAGCATCTTCACGCCGAACCCGGCGTCGGTACGGTGGATCGAACCCACCGCCCCCGCTTGTCCGAACGCGACCCATACCTGCGCCTTCGTTCCCGCCCCAGCTTGCGATCCGGTAACCGTTGTGTCGCTCATCATTGAGCTCCTTTCCCATTGCCCTTCGACGATACGACGATGGCCCGCACCTGTCGAGATACGGGCCATCGTGTTACGGATGTTTCGGAGAAGCGCCTGGCTACGAGGCGAGGATGTACTCGGAGTACGACTTGCGGATCTTGTTCACCTTCGGAAGCGCGACGGCCATGCAGTACCCCTGGCCGGGGTTCTTCGCGAAGAAGTCCTGGTGGTAGTCCTCGGCGGCGTACCACTCACCGAGCGGTTCGATCGTCGTGACGATCCCGCCGTCCCAGTACTCGGCGGCGCGGTCGCGCGCGGCTTCGAACTGCTGCTTCTGGGCGTCGTCGGTGTAGAACATGGCCGAGCGGTACTGCGTGCCGACGTCGGCGCCCTGGCGGTTGAGCTGGCGCGGGTCGTGCAGGCTGAAGAATACGTCGAGGATGACGGTGTCCGGGATGACCTCGGGGTCGAACGTCACCGCTACTGCTTCGGCGTGCCCGGTGGCCCCACTGCAGACCGAATCGTAATCGGGGTAGACCGTGTGGCCTCCCGTGTATCCCGAGACGACATCCTTCACGCCCTTGAGCGTGCGATAGACGGCGTCGAGACACCAGAAACAACCACCGGCGACAACAAATGTGTGCATGGAACTAGACCCTACTTTCTGCGCTGAGGACGCGGGTGCTCGTGGCACCGGTCTTCACAGTCGACGAAGACTGCAACGGATGGCGCCGCACGGTCATTCCCGAAGGCAGCTGTGGCCATAGGCTTGGCGCCATGCCATACATCGCCGCTGATGACCGTTACGAATCCATCGAGTACAAGCGCACCGGACGGAGCGGGCTCAAACTGCCCGCCGTCTCTCTCGGCTTGTGGAACAACTTTGGCTTCGACAAGCCCCTGGAGAACCAACGCGCCATCCTGCGCCGCGCGTTCGACCTCGGGGTTACCCACTTCGATATCGCCAACAACTACGGGCCGCCGCAGGGCTCAGCCGAGACCAACTTCGGCCGCATCTACGCCGACGACTTCCGCCCGTATCGCGACGAGATCATCGTCTCGTCGAAGGCCGGTTACGAGATGTGGTCGGGTCCGTACCAGGAATGGGGATCCCGCAAGACCCTCCTCAACTCGCTCGACGCGAGCCTGGGCCGCACCGGCCTGGACTACTTCGACATCTTCTACTCGCACCGTCCCGACCCGGAGACCCCGATCGAAGAGACCATGGGTGCCCTCGCGCACGCCGTGCACTCGGGCAAGGCGCTGTACGCCGGCATCTCGAACTACAGCCCCGAGCAGACGATCGCGGCAGCCGCAGCACTTGCCGAGCACAAGGTCCCGCTTCTGATCCACCAGCCGCGGTACAGCATGTTCGACCGCCACATCGAGCACGAAGGGCTGCTGCCTGTGCTCGACCAGGTCGGCGCGGGAAGCATCGTCTTCTCCCCGCTGGCCCAGGGCCTGCTCACCGACCGTTACATGGAGGGCACGGTTCCCGAGGGGTCGCGTGCATCCGAGGGTCGCTGGTTGCAGCCGGGAGCGATCGGCGACACCTACCTGCAGCGAGTGCGTGCACTCAACGAGATCGCCCGGGGTCGCGACCAGACCCTCGCACAGCTCGCGATCACCTGGGTGCTCCGCCAGCCGCAGGTCACGAGCGCGCTGATCGGCGCATCGAGCGTCGGCCAGCTCGAGAACAACATCGCCGCGCTCAATGGCCCGGCGCTGACCGAAGACGAGATCGCAGCGATCGAGCCCTACGCGGTTCACGACACGCAGCTGCGCTAAGCGCGTCCGTCGAGTCGAGCCGGCCCGGTGTCAGTGGGTACTTCTACGTTGAGAAGTACCAACAGACACCGGGCCGGCCTCATCCACGGAGACACACGTGACCATCCTCGATTTCGCTCGACCAGACATCCGCACCGCCACGTTCGATCGCGCCGCAGCACCGAAGGCTCCCGCGGGGGTTCGGCTCGTCGAGTTGCACGACGGCCTGTGGCGGGTCACCCGTAACGACGGCGATGTGCTCGGCTATGTCGAACAACTGGCCGAAGCAGCCGGAATCCGCTACCGCGCCAAGCGAATGATCGCCAGCCAGCAGCGTTTCGTCTCGGTCGGCGAGTTCTGGTCGGCGGATGACGCGGTGCAGTGTTTCCGCGTCGGTTGACGCAGCACTGCTCTTAGCACTTCAGAGCCCGCTCAAACTGGGTATTTCTCCAACACGCGTTGTCTTGGAGACGTCTACCCCCGCTCGGGGGTATCGTCCGAGCATGCAGTGGTGGAATGACTTTATTGACTGGTTCAACTCCGACGAGGGTTGGCGCGTGATTTCAGGCGCGGTGATCCCCTTCGTGGCGATCGTCGTCGCCGGGATAATCGGCGGGCTCATCGGTCGTAATTCGACCCGACGCCTGCTGACCTGGCAGGATCGCGAGCTGCAGTCCGCAGCCGTCGCGGCCATCATCGGTGTCGGAGACCGCGCGTCGATGTGGAGCAGCCTGCCCTCGGGTGAGAAGGATCACCTCGACGCGCAGATGATCGCCGCCGACATCCGCCTGCGCCTCCTGCCCATCACCGGCTCGTCAGCTGCCGCCGACTGGGCAAGCCACGAACTCGCACTCATGCAGCGCAATTCGGCCGATTTCAGCTTCCAGGCCCAGCAGAGCTTCGTGGACTACCGCGATCGCCTGCTCGAATGGCAGCGCCGTCCCGGTCGCGCCCGCAAACTGTTCGCTGCCGACCTCGAGCGTTTCCGCTTCGAGGCGAACGACGCGGAGACCGAATTGGTCGAGAAGCAGCGCCGGTGGGCCGTCGAACAGCAGGCCGAAGCCACCCGCGACGCACCTACTGACTCGTCCGATGCCGCGATCGTCGGCGCGGGCACCGCGGCCGGAACCGCTGTCGCCATCGAGTCGGCTGCTCCCGCCGCTACGACCGAGAACGCGCTGGCAGCATCCGCTGTCGAGCCCGAACCGGCTGTTTCTGTCGTCGAACCCGAGCCCGCCAGTCCTGCGGTCGTCGAGACCGCAGTGGTCGAGCCCGAACCTGTCGAGCCTGACCCCATCGCTGCTGAGCCTGTATCGGTTGAGCCGGTAGCTGCCGAACCCGCAGCCAGCTCCGACCAGGAGAACGCTAGTGGGCATGCTGGCGAGCCGGAACCGGCACCGTCAGACACCGCCCAGTTCGAAGCCACCGAGTTCGCCGCCGTGCAGACCGTGTCTGCGCCTGAGACAGCTCAGCACGAGACAGCCCAGTACGAGACGGCAGAGCCCGGGACGGCAGAGCCCGAGACAGCGCGGTACGGAACGGCGCAGCCGGAAACGCCGCTGTACGAGACGGCGCAGTTCGACACCCGGCAGTTCGACACCCGGCAGTTCGAGGGCTCGCAAGCCGAGACCACCCCAGCAGAGACCGCACAGCCAGAGATCGTCGTGGAACCGGAACCGCAGTATGCGGCACCCGCTGCACCTCTTCACGAAGAGGTCGTGCCCCAGGACGACGAGCCTGCTCCCTTCGCAGACCAGCCAGCCGCACGGGTCGAACCTGTTCACCTGGCCACCGCCGAAGAAGTGTCCCAGACGGAGCGCAAACCGTTCGTCTACGAGCCCTTCGTCGCGCAGCCCTTCGTCACCGAGTCGACGCTGAGTGAGCCCGCTGGTGCCGAGCGCACTAATGCAGAGAACGCTGATACAGAGCACGCCGATGCCGAACCCACCGATGCCGAACCTACGGACACCGAGCATGCATCCGAGCCCCAGCAGCAGCAGCCGGAAGTCGTTACCCCTGCTGCCGCCCCGCCGGAGTTGATTCTTCCCGCGGAGCCGCAGCAGACAGTCTCGCTACCGACCTCTCCCCCGACGACATTCGGGCGCCGCGTCACCCGCCCGGCTGGCTCCGGAATCCCATCGACACCGGTGGATCCCAACGAAACCCAGCCGTACACGGGGCCGTACCCCACGCGCGAAGACCTGGCTTAGCCACAATTCGGTCCGTCACGGCCGGCACGTCCCTCGCGCACCAGCGCGGGCGGCTTGCTGGCCGTGATGTCGTTAGCGTGTCGCCGTCGGGTGTCGGGCGTCGGATGCCGGGCGAGGAAGCCACGGTGTGCACTGCCCCCATCCAGTGAGCTCTGGGCAAATTGCCATGACGCTTATGCGTCAGTCCGTCGCCTATGCAGCTAGGCTTTTCGCAGGCTAATCCCGCTATCCCACCAGAGCCTTACCGTCTGAACCCGAAACTGACGATTGGTGCGCTTTACTATGTCGACCACTCCTGCCCCGGATTCACCATCGGCAAACCCCGAAGGTGCCAACCCGTACGAGCTCTACTACCTCGAACAGGCTGCCCTACTCTCCTCTGAACAGGGAGCCCCGGCTGGGCGCACGTCGCGCCGCGATCTCGAGTCGTTCCGCCTTTCGCCGATTTCGCGCGGAGTCGATGGCGAGCCACGCCCCCTCCGTAGGCAGGATGTCGTCCTTGTGATTCTGAGCGTTGTCATACTGCTAGTCGTTCCGCTCATCATCGCAACCGTCTATTGGAGAATGAGCGCCCTCGGCTCCTGACACCGGTGAGCGAATCGGATGAGGCACGCCACCCCGTGCCGCGTCGAGGCGGCTCGCCGCGTGACTAAACTGGTGGCCTTGCCTCTGTAGCTCAGTGGATAGAGCAGCGGCCTTCTAATCCGCTTGTCGTAGGTTCGATTCCTACCAGGGGCACCACATACTTCTTCCCCACGCCCAGTGGTCTGGAATAGCGGCGGAGATCGCTAGGTCCACGCGACGATCAGGTTACGTTTCGGGACTCACGCACAGAATTTTCCCAGCACGGCACCGTTGTGTGAGATGGTGTCGATATTGTTGGTGTCGGAAGGTGGGTAACCCATGAGCGCGCCAGCAAATGACGCGGTTTACAGCACCCTCAGCGGACGCTACCGAATCGAGGCAGCGATCGGCCGAGGCGGTGCCGCAACGGTTTACCGTGCACACGACGAGCAACTCGGTCGCGACGTCGCGCTCAAGCTCTTTGATGCCCACTCGAGCCACCCCAGCGCCGACCACTCCGCTCCCCGACGCAATTCAGAACTCAAGGTCCTCGCGTCGCTCACCCACCACGGAATCGTCACGATGCTCGACGCGGGCGTGCACGTCGACGGGCGCAAGCAGTCGCACCACTACCTCGTCATGGAACTCGTCGATGGGCTCGACCTGCAGCGCCGGCTCTCGACCCAGGAGCTCTCCTCCCGCCAGATCGGTGAGATCGGCTATGACATCGCCGAGGCCCTCGAGTACGTCCACGCACGCGGTGTCGTGCACCGCGATATCAAGCCGTCGAACATTCTCACCGTCGAGTACCTCGAGAACGCCGCCCGCATCCGTGCGCAGCTCACCGACTTCGGCATTGCGCGTTCCGAGTCAGACGCCCGCCTCACCGTTGAAGGCGCTACTACCGGTACCGCCGGCTACATGAGCCCGGAGCAGGCGGCGAGCGAACCGGTGGGCCCGCCCACCGATGTCTACTCGCTCGGCCTCGTCTTGCTCGAAGCCTTTACCCACGAGATGGCGTACCCCGGAA
>Ga0247729_10000257_pt1 | contig 23658 bp, 16 predicted proteins | sample UWRJL133311R2_FD_180958 | JGI IMG/M metagenome (GOLD analysis project Ga0247729, IMG submission 180958) | Plant litter microbial communities from Arlington Agricultural Research Station in Wisconsin, United States - UWRJ-L133-311R-2 | ecosystem: Environmental > Terrestrial > Plant litter >... | reverse complement strand
CGTGCCGGACGTGCTCAGCAGCTTGGTATTCGCCGTGATCGGGACTGCCGGCACCTGGAAGTTGGTCCGGGCATTGCCGGTGGTGGCGGTGTTGCCGAACGGCGTGGCGGGCGTTCCCAGCGGACGAGGGTTGGAGACGAAGTCGGCCGATCGCAGCAGTTCCGATCCCGGCACGGCGGTGTTGTGCTTGTTGGTCAGCGGGTAACTGGCGAGGTTGGCGCGGTAGTCGATCTTGGTGGTGGCCTGCGACGGCAGGAAGTCGTTCTGAAAGCGCAGCACCTGCGGCACGCTGCCACTCGGATTGCCGGTGGAAGGATCGATGGCGACGCCCTGCAGATAGTAGCCGGCGCCATTGACCAGGTAGCCGTTCTTGTCGAGCGAGAAGTCGCCGCGCCGTGTGTACTTGTTGACGCCGTCAAAGATCGGCGTGGAGTCCGAGACGTTGCCGGGCTTCTGTACCGCGAAGAAGCCGTCGCCGTTGATGGCCATGTAGGTCGACACCGCCGCGGACTGCACCGAACCGGCGATGGTGTTGGTGCTGCGCGATCCCGCGTTCACGGAGCCCGCGAGCTGCGCGTTGTTGCCGGTGTCGGGGATCAGGTCGAGGAAGCTGGTATCGATCCGCTTGAACGCGGTGGTCTGCGAGTTCGCGATGTTGCCGGAAATGTTTTCCAGCGCATAGGAATTCGCCCGCAGGCCCGCAACGGACGTGGTGAGAGCGCCGAAGATACCCATTACATCGTCTCCAACTTCGATCCGGGCGGCCTGCCGGTCTTTGCCAAATGGATGGCCGCTGTCGAAGACGATGTCGCAAGCCCCGTGCCAACAGAAATAGTTTCGATATTTCAACGATCTAAAGAAAAACCCCGGTCCTGGGACCGGGGCACAATTGCCTAGCGAGGTAATAATTGCCGGGGCGAGGCGGTCTTGCCGCCCGCCATTTTCAGCTCGCCGTGGGCACGGCCGGTTTGAAGATCATCGCAAAGCCGTCCATGCAGTAGCGCAGGCCGGTGGGCTTCGGGCCGTCGTCGAACACGTGTCCGAGATGGCCACCGCAGCGCCGGCAGTGGATTTCGGTGCGGGTCATGCCCAGCGTCGAATCCTTGCGCTCGCCCACGGCGTTGGGCAGCGGCTGCCAGAAGCTCGGCCAGCCCGTGCCGCTCTCGAACTTGGTGTCCGAGGAGAACAGCGCGTTATCGCAGCCGGCGCAGGCAAAGGTGCCCTTGCGCTTTTCCTTGTTGAGCGGGCTGGAATACGGCCGTTCGGTGCCTTCCTTGCGCAAGATTTCATACTGCTGCGGCGTCAGCTGCTTTTTCCACTCGGCGTCGGTCTTGGTGACCTCGAACTTTTCATCGGCGGCCTCGGCCGGCGATACGCGGAGCCATTTGAACGTCATCAGCGCACCCAGTCCGGCTGCAGTGGTCAGGAAAAATCGGCGGTCGATCATAGGGGCCTCCTTGGAAGGTCGAGACATCGATCTCGTTCAAGCCAAATACGGCCCGGCCTCGCGGAAGTTACACCGACCGCGGCAAATATCGCTCACTTTCCTGCGAGGTGCCGGCCTACCCGCCGGAACTCTCGCCGCCGGTCGATCGGGGCCGCGGCCCGCGCGTGCCGGCCTGCCGGTTGGCTTCGGCGAGACGTGCCTCGCGGACCCGTTCGCGCGCCGAGGCGCCCTCGCGGTAGCGCGCCAGGGTGCCGGCCATTGCCGACCGCTGGCGTTCCCAGATTCCGATGCCATGGCCGGCGATGCGGCCGACCCGGCCTCCGGCCCATACCAGTTCGAACGGCGAGAACAGCTTCCAGCGCGCGTCGCCATTGACGATGCCGGCGGCGATCAATTGCCCTGTCATGGCCGTGGTGTTGAGCCCCTGCCGGCCGAAGCCGCTGGCCACCCACAGCCCGCGGCGCAACTGCCCGATCTGTGGCATGCCGTGCACGGTCTGGCCGACCGCCCCGCCAAAGGTTTCGGCGACGGCGACCTTGCCGAGCGCCGGAAACACCGTGCGGATGCGCCGCGCGATAGTTCCGGCGTAACGCTGCGGTTTCGCCGCCCAAGTGGTTTCCGGCCCGGACCACATCAAACGGTCGCCCTCGACGACGCGAAAATGGTCGATGCCGTCGGTGTCGGTCACCGAGCCTTGGAAAGTGATCGCCTCGGCCAGCCGGTCGCCAAGCGGCTCGGTGATGGCCGCATAGCGCCATACCGGCAGCAGCGTGTCGGACAGCCGCTGCGCGGGTTCGCCGAGATGGATGTTGCCGGCCAGCACGATATGCGAAGCACGCAGCCGCGCCGACGGCGTGACGATGCGCTTGCGGATGCCGGCGGCATCGAAGCTGACCACCGGCGTATCCTCGAAAATCCGCACCCCGGCCTGCTTGGCCAGCGCGGCCAGTCCTTGCAGATAGCGACGGCCGTCGATCTGGAACGCCCTGGGATAATACACGCCGTGGAAATAGCGTTTGGTCTTCAGCACGTCGCGGACGCGGTCGATCTGCCAGCCTTCGACCTCGGTATCGAAATCCTCGCCGAGCATCTGCAGCCGGGCGATCAGCCGGTCGCCGGCGTCGACGTTGGAGACCTGCAGCGCGCCTTCGCTAAGCGCGATGCCGGGCATCCGCTCCTCGGTGGCCTGCGCGCGGACGTATTCGGCGCCCTGTTGCGACAGCGCCCACAATTCGCGGGCGTCCTCGAAGCCGACCCGGGCGATCAGGTCGTCGAGCGGCAGCCCGAAGCCGGGCGTGACCGTACCCATCTGGTTGCCGGACGCGTTCCAGCCGACGTGGCGGCCTTCCAGCACCGCGACGCTGGCGCCCCGCCTGGCTGCTTCCAGCGCCACGGTCAGGCCGGCAAGGCCGGCGCCGACCACGCAAACATCGACGTCGAGGTCGAAGGTCAGCCGTGGACGGTCCGGCATCGCACTTGCATCCGGTCGATCTGTCGCAGCTGTCAAATCTGGGCTCATGGCATTTTCTTACGGACAGGTGGCGGCGTTGTCACCTTGTCCTCACCGTCCATGTCCATTAATCCGCAGATGTGACCGGCGCAGTTGCGTCGTCTGTTTCTCTCCCGACGAATCGAGATCGCGCCCATGCGCCGTTTGCTGCTGCTGCGTCACGCCAAGACCGAACACGACGCGCCCACCGGCAAGGATGTCGACCGCCGGCTCGACGACCGCGGCCGGATCGACGCCGCCGCCATGGGCGCCTGGCTGAACCGTCACCCGCCGTTGCCCGACCTGGTCTGCGTCTCCACCGCGGTGCGCGCCCGCCAGACCTGGGATCTGGTGGCCACCGAGATACCGAAGGCCACGCCGCTGGTGGCGCATCTTGACGAGTTGTATGGCGCCGGCCCGGCCGAACTGCTGGCGGTGATCCGCGGCGCGGCGATCGAGGACCCCGCGCATCTGATGATCATTGGCCACAATCCCGGCCTGCACGAACTGGCGCTGGGCCTGATCGGCGACGGCGATGCCGAGGGCCGGCAGGCGATCGCCTCCAACCTGCCCACCGGCAGCGTCGTGGTGATCGACTTCGCCACCGACGACTGGAACGAGGTCGCGTTCCGCCAGGGCACGCTGGCGCAGTTCGTCAGCCCGAAGCTGCTGAAGGGCGAATAGACCTCACGGCATCGGCGCCGATCGTGCTACACTCCGGCGCGATGGAGGCGCCGATGTACAAATCCATTCTGGTCCCGATCGACTTGGCCGAGGTCGAACTGGCGAAAGCCGCCATTGCCCGCGCCGCGACGCTGTCGCAGACTTTTGGCGGCACGGTGCGGCTCTTGAACGTGCTGCCCATGACGCCGGTGATGCTGGCGGAATATGTCCCGGCGGATTTCGACACGCAGCAGCGCGACTCCTCGGAGGAAACGCTCGCTGCGGTGGCCCGCGACAGCGGCATCGAGCCCGCCAATATCTCGCATGTGATCCGGCAGGGCGGCATCTATCACGAAATTCTCGAAGAGGCCGCGAAGATCAAGGCCGATTTGATCGTGATGACCTCGCACCGCCCAGCGATGCGCACCTATTTTCTCGGCTCCAACGCCGGCCATGTGGTGCGCTACGCCAAATGCTCGGTGCTGGTGGTGCGGTGAACCGCCATCACGGCAGCAAATCCTGCGGCACGGTCTCGAATGTGTAGCGGCGCGGCTTGTTCCGACGAACGAAGCCGCCGATCTGCCAGCCAAACAAAGCGCCGAACCCGACGATAAACACAACGCCGGCGATTTCACCGGTCAACAGCGCGCGCAGCAGCAGCGCCGCCATCGCAATGCCGAACAAAGCCAGCGCAACGATGATCGCCGTGTAGATCGCCGGCCGCAACCCCGCGCTGAGCAACGCCGTGCTACCAACGGCCGCCAGTTGGCGGTGCAGTTGCAGGATGAAGGCGGCATAACCCGCCTGCGGCTGCATCAGCGCCACGGTCTGCTTGGAGGTCGACATGATGGTGATATGGCTGCCGTCGGTGTGCTCGATGTCGGTGCGAAACCGGCGGTGCTGCATGCCCATCGGCCGGTACGACAGCCGGACCGCAGCGATGTCCGCATAGGCCCATGTCCCGTTGCGGCGCCCGGTACGCCACGACAGCCCCTGCTCCGTCAGTTCGAAGCGATGCGCCGCGCCGATCAGCGAGGCCTTGTAGGCATAGGCATGGCCCAGCTCGGCATCGGCCATGGACGTTTCGCCTCTGGCCCTGAACAATGCCTTGAACACGTCGGTGATCCCCGTCCGGCGACCGTCTGCTTGCACGTCCGCCCCGATCTCCCTTACAAGCCACGGAGACCGATCCGCGCGCAAGGGCGCGCGCCGCTGGACCGACCATGGCCGAGACCACCTATTTTCCGCGCCGCCTGATCCTAGCGGGCGCGATGATGTCCGGGGTGCTGCTGGCGCTGGCGGTGCATATGCTCGGCCAGCGCTTCGGCCTCGATCTCGGGGGCCTTTGGCGCACCGACGTTCAGAATTTCATGCCGGCCGGCGCGGCCGTGGCCTGGTGGCTGATCGCCTCCATGGCTTTTGTCGGCGGCTACGTCACCGCGACCCTGCTGCACAGCGCCGCTTCCGGCCATATTCCGCAGCGGATGCGCCAGTTCCTGATCGCAGTCGGCGTGCTGGTGCTGGCCGGCGCCGGCCAGGCAGCCTCGGCGCCCAGCCCGATTCCCACCGCCGCCGGCGTGGTCGCCGGCCTCGCCGCCCTGGTGCTCGGCGGGCTGATGGCGTTTTGCGGAGCGCATTTCGCGCTGCGCAAGGCCTGACTTACCTGCACAAAAAATTCGCGCGGGTTTTCACCCGCGCGATTTCAGCTCTAGCTGCGTTGCGATCAGCTCGCGGCGCGCATGTTGATCTTGCCTTCGGCCAGCGAGGTCAGCTTCTTGTCGGTGATCTTCTCCTCGTCCAGCGTCTTCTGCAGCACGGCGGCGCAATCGTTGCGGCCGAGCTGGCGCGCCCAGGCGATCAGGCTGCCGTAGCGCACGATCTCGTAGTGCTCGGCGGCCTGCGCGGCGTTGATCAGCGCGGCATCGAGCACCGCCTTGTCGTCCACTTCGCCAGCGGTCTCATCGGCTTCCTTTATGATGCCGTCAATCGCCGGGCAGTTCACGGCCTTGACCTGCGCGCCATGCATCGCGAAGACCTGCTCGAGCCGCTGCACGTGAACCTGGGTCTCGTCGAGATGGGTCAGGAAGCTCTGCTTGAGCTGCGGGTCGGTGGCCTTCTCGGCCATCTTCGGCAGCGCCTTTACGAGCTGCTTTTCGGCGTAATAGATGTCCTGCAACTGGTGCACGAACAGGTCGTCCATGGTCTTGATGTCCTTGGTGAACAATCCCATTGCTTTAATCCTTGTCGGGAGCGGAGCTGCGACCACTGCGGCGCATTGTCTCGCTCGGTTGCGGTAATTCGCTAACCGGCTCCAACCAACCTTGTTCCTGCGGCAACGGGTTTTGGCGGGAAAGCGGCCATGGAACATCGGCGATTCCGCCCTATATGCAGGGCCGGGAACTGCCGACATCCAACGCGTGGCGACGTGCGCCTGCAGGATATGACGGTGGTGACCGCCGCCCGGTGCAGTGTTAACGCTGGCCTTGTCAAGGACTGCACAAGCCGTCGTTTTTGCCGTAAGGGTTTGGGCCTGATGAGTAACTTCGCGTATGAGTGAATTGGTCGCCGCTTGCCGTCACCTGTCCCGATCGGCTTTCCACCTGTTCGCGCTCCGCCGGGAGGACGAATGCAACGAATGCTGACCGCGCTGGGGCGTGGCTTCAAGCAGTACATCGGCTGGAAAAAGCTCGGTGTCGCGGCGAGCATTGTCATTATCGCGCTGGCGATCACGCATCTGGTGCGCACCCTCAAGGGCGTCGATACCGGCGTGATCCTGTCGGCGATGGCGGAGAAATCGCCGTTCCAGATCGCTCTGGCCGCGCTGTGCGTGCTCGGCGCGTTCGGCACGCTGACATTCTATGATTACTTCGCACTGCGAACCATCGGCAAGACCCATGTGCCGTACCGCATTGCGGCACTGTCGTCGTTCACCAGCTACACGATCGGCCACAATATCGGCGCCACCGTCTTCACCGGCGGCGCGATCCGGTTCCGGATCTATTCGGACTACGGCCTTAGCGCCATCGACGTCGCCAAGATCTGCTTCATCTCCGGCCTGACCTTCTGGCTCGGCAATACCTTCGTGCTCGGCGTCGGCATGATGTGGCACCCGCAGGCGGCGTCTGCGATGGATCTGCTGCCGGATGCCGTGAACCGGCTGATCGGCCTCGCCTGCCTGGCCGGCATTGCCGCCTATCTGGTCTGGCTGTCGGTGGGCAAGCAGCGCCGCGAGCTCGGCCAGAACGGCTGGAAGGTGGTGCTGCCCTCGGCGCGGCTGACCCTGCTGCAGATCGCGATCGGCGTGGTCGACCTCGGTTTCTGCGCGCTGGCCATGTACCTGCTGGTGCCCAACGACCCCGGCATCGATTTCGTATCCTTGGCGGTGGTGTTCATCCTCGCCACCCTGCTCGGCTTCGCCAGCCATGCGCCGGGCAGCCTTGGCGTGTTCGACGCCGCCATGCTGGTGGCGTTGCCGCAGTTTGGCCGCGAACAGCTGGTGGCCACGCTGGTGATGTTCCGGATCCTGTATTTCCTGATCCCGTTCGCCGTGGCCATCGCCATCATGGGCACCCGTGAATTGTGGCTCAACGTGGTCCGTCCCTGGCAGCAGCGCCGCGCCGCCGAGGAAGCCGAGTCGCTCGCCGCCGAGCGAGCCGCTGCCGTTGTCCATCCGATCAAGCGCCGCGCCAAGGGCTGAACGCCGCGGCAACGTCACGCATCCGGTCTACGGTGCCTCTCATACTTCTGCCCCATCGGTGACGTTCAACACGCCATGACCTCAATTCGCATCAGACATCCGCTCATCCGCCTTGCTTTGCTGGTTGCTGCTTTTGGCGCGCTTCCGGCGGACTGGGCCGCTGCGCAGGGCGCCGCCACCGGCCCGATGCAGATTTCCTGGGAGGTCCGCAACCGCTTCCGGCTGTTCAAGGAAGAACGCGACTTCCAGCTCCACGTCGATGCGCTGCGCAGCCGCAGCGTCCTCGCCGCCGAACAGGCGCTGGAAGTGCAGAGCGACGGCCGCGGCTGGGCGCGCAACACCGTCGGGCGGCTGTGTATCGATCTGGCCGGCCGGGTCAGCGAGCCCTGCACCCGCGACACCGTCAAGGAAAGCTATCTGACCCCGGCCGAGCACCCGGTCACGGTGCAGTTGACCGGAGAAGTGCCGGTCGGCGCGATCTGTGCCTGGACGTTCGATGACGGGGACGGCCCGCGGCAGTCCAATTTCGACTGCGCCGAGCCGGTGAACTTCCGCGCGGTCTACGGCAAGCGCACGGTCGCCACCGTGGACGTGACCAGCGGCGCCGAGGCGCCGCAGCGCGTCACCACCGACATCGTCGTGCGCGACGTGCTGATTGCCGGGCTCGGCGATTCAATCGCCTCCGGCGAAGGCAATCCGGACCGCCCGGTGGCGCTGTCCGATGACGGTTTCTGCTTCCGCTCGCTGCTCGGCTCGTCGACCGACCAGTTCTACCGGCCGAGCCGCGCCGGCTTCAAGGGCGGCCGTGCCTGCGAATCCTACGAATCGCTGCAGTCTTGGCAGAGCCAGGGCGCGCAGTGGCTGAGTTCGGCGTGCCACCGCTCGCTGTACAGCTACCAGACCCGCACCGCGCTCGCGCTGGCGGTGCAATATCCACACATCGCCGTCACCTATCTGCCGCTGGCCTGCTCCGGCGCCACCATTGCCGACGGCCTGTTCGGCAAGCAGCAGGCGCGTGAGTGCCTGACCACCAAGACGGCCACCAACTGCGTCGGCAGCGTCAACGCCCAGCTCACCGAGCTGCGCGAGGCCATGGCCGCGGCGAAGCGCCGCCAGCCCGCGCGGCGGCTCGATCTCGTGTTGCTGTCGGTCGGCGCCAACGACATCAACTTCTCCGGCCTCGTCGCCGACGTCATTGTCGAGAACTCCACCGAGCGCGCGCTGTTCAGGCGAGGCGGCGTGCTCGGATCGGTCGAGGAATCCCGCGGGCAACTGGTGCGCGACCTGCCGGCAGGTTTCGGCAAATTGCGCGAGGCGCTGAAACCGCTGCTCGGAGGCGACCTGTCGCGGGTGATCTTCACCGCCTATGCCAACCCGACCTTTGCCAATGGCGCGCCCTGCCCCGGCGGGCCCGCCGGCTTCGACGTGCATCCCTCGTTCAACGCCAATCCACGCCGGCTCGCCAATGTCGCCAATTTTGTCGAGAGCGAGTTCCTGCCGCAACTCAAGGCCATCGCGCTGTGCCAAGGCGGCGTGCTGTGCCGCAATCCCGACAGCGACCGCATGACCTATGTGGACGCGCACCAGCAGGCCTTCGCCAATCACGGATTTTGTGCGCGGTCGTCAGCCGATCCGGAATTCGACCGCGCCTGCTTCTCGGCCAAGGGCGAGAGCTTCGATCCCGACATCGTCGCCGCCGCCTCGCAGCCGATGCTGTGCGGCCGCGGCGCCAGCGAATTCCGCGCCTACCTGCCGCGCGCGCGCTGGATCCGCGACGCCAACGACAGCTACTTCGCGGCGATGACCTATCCGCAGGGCATGTCGGCCGCGGTGCAGCCCTCCGACATCCATGACGCCACCTGGGGGATTCTCTCCGCGGTCTATGGCGGCGCGATACATCCCACCGCCGAAGGCCACGCCGCCATGGCTGACGCTGCGCTGCCGGCGGCGGCGGGCGTGCTGCGACTCGGGGCGGAGGCGGAAGTGGTCAGCGAACCGCTGGGACAGCCGGTTCGCCAGTAGCCTGAAATTGTAGGATGGGTGGAGGCAGCGGTCGCAAAGCGAGCGGTGCCGATACCCATCAATTCAGGAGATGCGGTGGGTATCGCTTCGCTCCACCCATCCTACGATGATCGCGTCAATGCGCGACGGTGTTGGTCTTTTTCACCGGCGTGACGGCGGGCGGCTTCGCGGTGCCGACCGTCGGCGGCTTCAGCGCGGCGGCCTGGGCCGGCAAGTATTTTGCGACAACCGTGGGATCAAGCGTGGCCAGATTGGTGTCGGGCAGCCGGTACCAGGTCTCGTCCTTGCCGAGCAGCGCGATGCCCCAGTAACCGCGAACGGTCAGGGTCTGGCCGTCCGGGCTGACGCTCATCTTGGCCTTGTAGATCTTGCCGTCGCGCGGATCGAGAATATTGCCGTTCTCGTATTTCAGCCCGTCCTGCTTCATGTCGCGGATGAAGGAGATGCCGAGCACCGGCGCGTTCTTGCGGTCGTCGACGCATTTGCTGCAAATCTCTTCGCTCGGCTTTTCATCGGCATCGGCGAAGGTCTTGGCGATGGCGCCCTCGAAGACGCCGCCGCGGTCGAGCATCAGAACCCAGACCACCGGCTTGCCCTTTTCGACCTTCTGCCAGAGGCCGGCTGCGGTCGCCTCGGCCGCTTTCAGCGGGCTCGCCAACATCGCCAAAGCGGCCACGCCGGAAGCGATCGCCATCGTCAGTTGTCGTTGGGTTCTAACTCGTACCATCGTCATCCCCAAATCTCAGCTGCGATCCATGCGTCTGCATGGTCAATCAATTATTCGAGACCGCAGAGTGGCCCCGCTTGATGGCTTTTGCAAGATTGGCGGAGCACTGCACCATTTCTGGCTGTAACCGCCGCCACAGCTTCGCCACAGACGGAAGCCGTCCGTCCGCCCGATCTGTGGACGAAAGCGCAGGCCTGCTAGTTGACGCCGAGTTTCCTCTGCAGGCTCGACGACGAGGTGGTGTACTGAAACACCAGCCGCTTGTCGGGATAGACGTAGCGATACGCCTTCTGCGCCATCAGCGCGCCCTCGTGGAAACCGGACAGGATCAGCTTCAATTTGCCGGGATAGGTGTTGATATCGCCGATGGCGAAGATGCCCGGCACGTCGGTCTCGAACGACGCGGTTTCCACCGGCACCAGGTTGTTCTCCAGTCTGACGCCCCAGTTCGCGACAGGGCCGAGCTTCATGGTCAGCCCGAAGAACGGCAGCATGGTATTGCAGTCGATCCTGTAGCTCTCGTTATCGCTGCCCTTGATGACGGCGCCCGATAGCTCGCCGCCTTCGCCCTCGAGCCTGGCGATCTGGCCGATCCGCAGGTCCATCCGGCCCGAGGATACCAGCGCGCGCATCTGGTCGACGCTGTGCGGCGCGGCGCGAAAATCGTCGCGCCGGTGCAGAAGCGTGACGCGTCTCGCAATGGGATGCAGATTGAGCGTCCAGTCCAGCGCCGAATCGCCGCCGCCGACGATCAGGACATCCCTGTCGCGAAACTGCTCCATCTTTCGCACGGCATAAAACACCGAGGTGCCCTCATAGGCCTCGATGCCCGGCACCGGCGGCCGCTTCGGCTGGAACGAGCCACCGCCCGCCGAGATCACCACCACCGTGCATTCGAACACCTGGCCGGCATCGGTGGTGACGCGAAACAAGGGATCGCCGATCTTCTCGATGGTCTCAACCATTTCGTTGAGATGGAAGGTCGGATTGAACGGCCTGACTTGCTCCATCAGCGCATCGGTGAGGCCCTGGCCGGTGACCATGGGTATGCCGGGAATGTCGTAGATCGGCTTCTCCGGATAAAGCTCCGCGCACTGCCCGCCCAGTTTGTCGAGGATATCGACGAGATGCACCTGCATGTCGAGCAGGCCCAGTTCGAACACCGCGAACAGCCCGCACGGGCCGGCGCCGATGATCAGCACGTCGGTCTTGATCGTTTCGCCCATGATCGTTTCTTTTCGGTTGGACAGCACCAAGGCTAGGCAGCCGCATCCAGCCAATCATGCCATGCGGGGAAAGCCAACCTCCGCCCGCAGGTGCGTCGCCCCTTGCCCGCATGCTGCAACTGCGCTGTAACGTTCGCTGAACTCCTGGAGACACTTTCGTGAACGCACCTGCCCGCGCCTCGACGCCACTGCTCGAAAACTATCCCTATCACCTGTCCGACAATGTGCGCTTTGCCGATCTCGATCCGAACCAGCACGTCAATAATGCCGTCTATGCGAGCTACTTCGAAACCGGCCGCGTCACGTTGGTAAAAGATCGTTCGTTCGGGCTGATGCCACCCGGCCTCGGCTGGGTGCTGGTGCGCCTCGACATCCATTTTCGCGCCGAACTGCACTGGCCGGGCACCATCGAACTGGGGCTCGGCGTATACCGCCTCGGGAGGACTTCGGTGAGCTTCGAGCAGGTGGTGTTTTCGGAAGGCCGCTGCATGGCCTCGGCGCAGGCCACCACCGTGCTGGTCGACGACAGCACCCGCAAGCCGACCCCGCTGACCACCGAACTGATCACCAATCTGCAGCCGTGGGTGATGCGCGGAACCACTGCGCCATAAGCCATACTGCATCGCACTACCGCGCAAGTTGCACTGTTGCAGGTTTGACACTCCGGCTGAGAAACGCGCAGCCGGGAGGCGCAGTGATATTGGCCATCCCGCCAAGGCATGCTGACCTGAGGACGGATGTGAATCGGTATTCCGATCGCGTTCGTTTTGGATGACCGATCCGCCGCCATTTGCGGCGCTCCCGATTGCACTGCGATTTCAGGAAGTCGTCATGCCCGATCCGAAGCTGCCGCAGTCCCGCTACAGGCGACACCGCGCGCTCGCACTAGGTGCCACCGCGCTCGCCCTGCTTACCTGGCTCGGAGGGCGCGATGCCCACGCGGTCGACGGCACCTGGGTTGGCGCGACCACCGACTGGGCCGACCCCGCCAACTGGACCTCTAATCCCGACGTTCCCGACGGCACCGCGACGTTTTCCAACGCAGGCTCCGCCACCGTCGACAGCGCCTCTCTGGCCCTCATCAGCGCGATCCAGTTCACCGCGGCGCCGAATGCCCAGGCCTTCACGATCAACAACAACACCGACATCTTTGCCATCTACGGCGCCGGCATTTCCAACAACTCCACCAACCTGCAGACTTTCAACGTATTCGGCGACGGATTGATTTTCATCAACAGCGCCACCGCCAGCGGCGGCAGCGGCGCCGTCACGATCAACAATATTAGTTCATTGATATTTCAGGATTCCAGTACGGCGGGCAACGCCACGCTCGTCAATACGGCGACCGGCCAGTTAAACTTCTTCGGCACCAGCAGTGCCGGTACTGCAACCCTGACCAATGACGGCAACGCAACGTTCAACGACAACACCACGGCCGGCACGGCGCAGATCACCAATTCCGCCACCGGTACCCTGACCTTCAGCAACGCCAGCACGGCGGCGGGCGCGACCATCGCCAATGACGGCATCGTGCAGTTCAGCAACACCAGCACGGCCGGAACCGCGAGCATCACCAACAACGCTTCCGGCATCGTGGGCTTCAGCGACAGCAGTTCGGCGCAAGGCGCAACCATTCTCAACAGCGGCGGCGTGCAGTTCAGCGGCAGCAGCCGCGCCGGCACCGCCGCCATCACCAATGACGGCACGCTGGACTTTCTCGGCGCCAGCAGCGCAGACCACGCCACCATCACCAACAATACGGCAATCACTTTCAGCGGCACCAGCACGGCGGAAGCGGCGGCGATCACCTATGCGGCAATGTCGGCATCGACCTCGTTCTCCGGCAACAGCAGTGCAGGCAACGCGACCTTCCAGAGCCTGGCGGGTATCTCCGGCGCGTTCACCAGCTTTTTCGATGCCAGCACGGCCGGCAGCGCGACCATCGTAAACAGCTCGGGCATGGTGTCGTTCACCGACACAGCAACCGCCGGCAGCGCCAACATCACCAACACCGGATCGCTGATACTCGGCCCCGCCATCACCATGTTCGACCAGATCAGCAGCGCCGGCAACGCCACCATCATCAACAATTTCGGCGGCATGACCATCTTCGACGCACAGAGCTTGGCGGGCACCGCAACCGTGATTAACAACCCGGGCGGCGCCACCATGTTCGGCCTGTCCGGCGTCAGCGCAGCGTCCGCCGATCACGCCACCATCCTCAACGCGGCCGGTCCCGGCGCGCTCGGCACCGGCGGCATCACCGAATTCTTCTCGTCGACCACGGCAGGCAACGCCACCATCACCACGCAGAACGCCGCGGCGGTAGCTTTCTTCGACACCAGCAGCGGCGGCGCCGCGCGCTTCATCACTGAAGCGGGCGGCGTGTTCGACATGTCGCAGCTCACTTCGACCGGCATGACCGCGGGCTCCATCGAAGGCGCCGGCACCTATTATCTCGGCTCCAAGGAGCTCACCGTCGGCGGCAACAACCTCTCGACCCTCGTCAACGGCGTGATTTCCGACGGCTCCTGCGGCTGCTTCGGGCCGGGCGGCACCGGCGGCTCGCTGGTCAAGGTCGGCACCGGCACGCTGACGCTGTCGGGTATCAATCTCTACACCGGCCCCACCACCGTCACCGGAGGCACGCTGGCGATTGCGGCCGGCGGCAGCATCACCTCGAATGTGAGCAACGCCGCGACCTTCAGCAACGCCGGCACCGTGACCGGCACTCTCGTCAATTCCGGCACCGCCACGAACAGCGGGACGATTACCGGCATGGTGACCAACTCCGCCGGCCTGTTCAGGCAGACCGCCGGCATCGTTGCCGGCGGCCTGATCAATAACGCGAACGCGGATATCCAGAACGGGGCGATCAACGGCGCGATCTTCAACAACGCGGGCACGTTTGTTGCCGGCAGCGGCGGCGGAACCGTCACCAGCGACTCCACTTTCGCCAATGCCGGCGGCGCGACGCTCGGCGTTGCCGCGGGAGGCAGCTACACGATCGGCGGCCTGCTGACGAACTCCGGAACGATCTCGGTCGCTTCGGGCGCCACGCTAAACGCAACGGCCGCCGGCCTGAACAATGCCGCGGGCGGCGTCATCACCGTAGCTGCGGGAGGCACGCTGCGCGACGACCTCAACAATGCCGGCACCGTGGTCAATGGCGGCGCCTACTTTGCCAATGTCGCGAGTAACACCGGATCCATCACCAATGCCGCGACCGGCACCTGGACCGGCAACGTGATTTCTTCGAGCGGCACTATCATCAATGACGGCATCTGGAACGGATCGATTGCCAGCAGCGGCGTTCTGCGAGGGGCGGGCTCGGTCGCCACCCTTTCAGTCACCGGCGGCACGTTTGCGCCGGGCAATGGCGCCCCGGGATCGTCGATGACGATCAATGGCAACCTCACACTGGCCTCGGCGGCGCAATATATCGTGCAGGTCAATCCGACCACGGCATCTTCCGCCAACGTGTCGGGCACGGCGACGCTGGGCGGCGCGGCCGTCACCGCAAATTTCGCTGGCGGCAACTACATCTCGAAAAAATACGCCATCGTGAATGCGGCTGGCGTGGTCGGCACATTCGGCGGACTGACCAACAACAACCTGCCGACCAACTTTACTTCCAGCCTGAGCTATGACGCGACACACGCCTATCTCGATCTGACCCTGAACTTCGTGCCGCCACCGCCACCGCCACCACCGGGCCCGAACACGCCGGTATATGCGCCGATGAACCAGAACCAGCAGAACGTCGGCAATGCGCTGGTCGGCTTCTTCAACCGTACCGGCGGCATTCCGCTGGTGTTCGGCACGCTGACGCCGGCCGGCTTGACGCAGGTCTCCGGCGAGACGGCCACGGGATCGCAGCAGACCACCTTCGACGCCATGAACCTGTTCATCGGCCTGCTTACGGATCCGTTTGTCGCCGGGCGCGGCGAACCGCTGTCGCCGTCGGTCGGCCCGATGTCCTACGCCGACGCCGACGCGCTGGCTTATGCGGCGCGCAGCCACGCGCGATCGCCCAACGAACGCGATGCCTATGCCGCGATGTATCGGAAGGCGCCGCCTTTGCCGGCGCCCAGTTTCGAGCAGCGCTGGAGCGTGTGGGCCGCCGGGTTCGGCGGTTCGCAGACCACCGACGGCAATGCCGCGGTCGGATCGAACACGGCGACCAGCCGGATCTATGGCGGCGCGGTCGGCGCCGACTACCGGATCTCGCCGAATACCCTGGCCGGCTTCGCACTAGCCGGCGGCGGCACCAATTTCTCCGTGGCCAATGCCGGTACCGGGCGATCCGACCTGTTCCAGGCCGGCGCTTTCCTGCGCCACACGGTCGGCCCGGCCTATCTGTCGGCGGCTTTGGCCTATGGCTGGCAGGAGATCACGACCGATCGCACGGTGACGATCGCCGGCGTCGACCGGCTGCGCGCCAATTTCAACGCCAACGCCTGGTCGGGCCGGCTGGAAGGCGGTTATCGCTATGCCCATCCGTGGCTGGCGCTGACGCCTTACGCCGCAGGCCAGTTCACCAGCTTCGAATTGCCGGCCTATGCCGAGAGCGTGGTGTCCGGCGCCAACACGTTTGCACTGGGCTATGGATCGAAGACGGTGACGGCCTCGCGCTCCGAACTCGGCCTGCGCAGCGACAAGTCATGGGCATTGGGCGACGGGCTGTTCACATTGCGCGGCCGCGCCGCCTGGGCGCACAATTTCGACACCGACCGCACCGTCGGCGCGACGTTCCAGACCCTGCCGGGCGCCAGCTTCGTGGTCAACGGCGCCGCGCAGGCCCGCGACGCGGCGCTGACCTCCGCTTCAGCCGAGATGAAGTTTGCCAGCGGCCTGTCACTGGCCGCAACTTTCGAAGGTGAATTCTCCGACGTCACCCGCAGCTATGCCGGCAAGGGCGTCGCGCGATTTGCGTGGTGATGAAGGACACGCAGATCAGACGAAAACAGTCGTCAGGCCTGCCGCTCCGGGGTGATGACCACCAGGCCATCGAGCGCATCCGAGATCTTGATCTGGCACGACAGCCGCGAATTCGGTTTGATGTCGTAGCCGAAATCCAGCATGTCCTCTTCCATCGGCGTCGGCGCGCCGACCTTTTCGCGCCAGGCCTCGTCGACATAGACGTGGCAGGTCGCGCAGGCGCAGGCGCCGCCGCATTCCGCCTCGATGCCCGGGATCGAATTGCGAATCGCAGCTTCCATTACGGTGGAGCCGGTTTCGGCCTCGATGCTGCGGGTTTCGCCGGAATGATCGACAAAGTTTATCTTGGCCATGATGCTCGCGCTGCCGGGAAGGAAGATACCGCTGTCCTATACCGGTTCGATCCGGATCGCGCCAGCGTCCCACCGCATAACCGTCATCGGATTGGGAAGGTCAGGACCGGTTGAGCAGCCGGTCGATCGCCGAACGCGCCTCGGCAACGGTGTCGTTCAGCGCCATCAGGGCCTCGGCGGCGTCGCTGTCGTCGCGAAACGCGGTTTCCAGCCACTCGGCGGCGTCCGCCACCCGGAACGCGCCAATCGCCCGCGCCGACCCTTTCAGCGTGTGGGCCAGTTCGGCGATATCCGGCGGCAATTTGACGAGCTTGTCCATCAGCCCGGCAGCCTGGGCGGCGAACATCGCCAGCACTTCGCGCTCCAGGCTGCGGTCGTCCAGCGTCATGCGCTGCAGGTGGACCAGATCGATCGGACCATCATCGGGAGCGAGCGGCGGCGACGGCATCCAGCTAATCCGTTCCAGGTGAAGCGGCATGATGATGACCCAGATGTCCGGCCGCCGGACGATCCGGCAGCGAATTTCGTGGAGCCAAACACGAAATTGGTTAACGGAACGTTTCACGTACATGCCGCGGGTTCGGCCCGATTTTGTCGAAAACTCGCCACGATTGCGCCAAGAGTCGGTTATTTCGAGCAGCGGCAAGGCGTTACCGGCCTAAGCTGTTAACGATGATTAAGAATGTCTTAACCGAATCCATTTCATTCGCCGCACCAAGCCAATAGGATGTTTGCGGAAGTAGCGGACAAGCCGAGCGACCGGTAGTTCGCGCGATCCTCGCGGGGTGTAGTTGGGCAAGTTCCCGATTGCAGCGAGCGTTCGCCGGGGAACTTCCGGATGCGTAAACAAGGGGCGTGGGACACGACATGGCAAACAACACAAAGAAGGCCAAGGATCCAACGGAAGTCGCGCTGTCCGCCATCCAGGAAGCCCTGAACATCAGCGACGCGCCGCCCGTCGAGCGCGACCAGCCCGCCATCCGCGTCGACACTGCGCCATCGAGCGTCGCCTACGACGAAACCTCATTCGACGCCCGCATCAATGCCGACCGCCCGACTTTCGAACAGGCCGACGAGCAGCGCTTCACGCGCCGTCCCGCCAATGACGATCGCGAGACCATCGGCCAGATCCTGCAGGCGATCCAGAAGGGGCGCCCCGCCCGCAACGTCTACACCCTTGCCACCTTGTTTGCCGGTGTCTGGGTGGTCGGCGCCGGCCTGCTGACGGTCAGCTTCCTGCCATCGCTGCAGGCCTTCATCGGCCAGGGTTCGGGCGGTACGCTCGCGCTGGCCGGTCTCGCCGTGTTGTTCTTCGCGCCCGTGCTGCTGTTCTACTTCCTTGCGAGCCTCGCCTGGCGCGGCCAGGAGCTGCGCATGATCGCGCAGTCGATGGCGCAGGTCGCGATCCGTTTCTCCGAACCCGAAGGTGCGGCCTCCGATTCCATGGTCACCGTCGGCCAGGCGATCCGCCGCGAAGTCGCCGCCATGGGCGACGGCGTCGAGCGCGCCATTGCACGCGCCGGCGAACTCGAAACCCTTGTCGCCAACGAAGTATCCGCGCTGGAGCGCGCCTATTCCGACAACGAAGTGCGCATCCGCGCGCTGCTGCAGGACATCGCGCATCAGCGCGATAACCTGGTCGGCCAGGCCGAGCAGGTGCGCTCCGCCATTTCCGGCGTGCAGATCGATCTGCGCCACGACATCGCGCTGATATCGGATGCCATCGCGTCGCGCGTCGACGAAGTCGCGAAAAGCATCACCGGTGCGCTGGAAGAGCGCGGCGAACACATTACGCGCGCGCTCGGAAATGCCGGCGACAACATGATCCTGGCGCTCGGCGAGCGCGGCGGCGACCTGCTCGACCGCCTCGAGGAAGCCTCGGCGGAAACCACGCGCGCGGTGCTCGACGCCAGCGAGCGGCTCACCACCAGCCTCAATTTCAAGACCGGCCATGTGCACGACGAATTCGTCGATCTCGCCGATCGCGTCCACGACATGCTGAACGAGCGCATCGACCGCATCACCAGCGAATTCGAAGCCCGCTCCTCCGGTATCGTCGACCGCGTCTCCGACCGCACCGAACAGGTCCACGACAGCCTGAAGAATTCCAGCGACTCCCTGCTGCTCGAACTCGAGCTGCGCAGCGGCGATCTCGTCAGCAAGATCGACGAGGCCGGCAACCGCCTCGCGACCCGCATCATCGACAGCGGCGACAAGGCCTCCGACGCGCTCGACGTCACCGTCAACACGCTGGTGGCCAAGGTCATCAGCCAGACCGAAACTGCGCACGATTCGCTCAGCCTGCAGATGAACGCGTTCGACGAACTGGTGAAGGAACAGGGTTCCGAACTGGCCGAGAAGTTCTCCCGCGACTCCGGCACGCTCGGCGCGCTGATCACACGCCACATCTCGGAATTCGACCGCACCGTGAAGACGTTCGGCGGCGACGTCGTCGAGCGCCTCGGCCAGCGCACGCTGGACATCAACGAATCGCTGAAGACCTATGTCGACACCTTCGATACCCGCCTCACCGCCAATGGCGGCGAGATCAGCGCTTCGCTGGATCATCGCTTGGCGCAGTTCGAGAACACCTTCGAATCCCGCGTTGCCAGCCTCGACGGTTCGCTCGACAGCCGCATCAAGTCGTTCGACGAATCCGTCGATGGCCGCCTCAAGTCGCTCGAGGAAGCGTTCGACAATCGCGCCCACTCGATCACCACGACCATCGACAACCGCCTGGAGAACCTCTCCGCGTCGCTGTCGGACGGCGCCAACCAGGCGGTGCAGTCGGTCGACTCGCGCCTCACCCATCTCACTACTGCACTGACCGAAGGCGCCGATCAGGCCGTCAGCTCGGTCGATGCCCGCCTCACCCACCTCACCACGGCGCTCACCGAAGGCGCCAACCAGGCCGTCGGCTCGGTCGATGCACGCCTCACCTACCTCACCACGGCCCTGACCGAAGGTGCCAACCAGGCCGTCAGTTCGGTCGATGCGCGTCTCACCTACCTGACCACAGCGCTCACCGCTGGCGCCGATCAGGCCGTGAGCTCGGTCGATGCCCGCCTGACCCACCTCACCACGGCGCTGACCGAAGGCGCGGTGCACGCCATCCACGCCATCGACGATCGCCTCACCTATTTCACGACGTCGCTTACCGAAGGCTCCACGCAGGCCATCGAGGCGATCGACCGTCGCATCGGCAACGTCACCGAAGCCATCGACGATCGCAGCAGCCTGTTCGCCGAGACCATCACCGCACGCTTCCAGGTCATCCATCAGGGCCTCGAAGGCCGCGTCGGCCTGGTCGCCAACGAGATCGATACCCGGGTCGGCCAGTTCGAGGAACTGCTCGGCTCGCGCATCGAGGCCGTCGCCGGCCGCATCGAGACCTCGGGCCGCCAGGCCAGCGATTCCCTCATGGCCCGCGCCGAGGAACTTTCGCATGGCATCAAGAGCCACGTCGAAGATGCCGAACGCTCGCTCACCCATCTGGTCGTCTCGACCAGCGACACCATCCAGGCCGGCGCGCGCGCTGCGCAGGAATCGTTGATCGCGGTTTCCACCGATGTCGGCGCGCAGTTGAAGCTGACCTCCGGCGATATCGAGACTTCGCTGACCGCCGTCGGCAGCAACGCTGCCGCGTCGATCGTCAACAGCGCCCGCGATGCGCAGGCGACGCTGATCAACGTCTCCTCCGAAGCATCGCTGCAGATCAAGTCGCTGTCCGCCGATGTGGAACGCACCCTCACCGCCGCCGGATCCGCCACCGCCGCCTCGATGCTGTCGGGCGCCCGCGAAGCGCAGTCGACGCTGGTGACCACCGCGACCGAAGTCGCCGGCCAGATCCAGTCGCTGTCGGCCGACATCGAACGCACCCTCACCGCTGCCGGCACGGCCACGGCCGACTCGGTCACCACTGGCGCGCTCGCCGCGCAGTCGACCCTGGTCGCCACCTCCAACGATGTCGCCGGTCAGATCAGGGCGCTGTCCGCCGATATCGAGCACACCCTCACCACCGCCGGCATGGCTACCGCCGACTCGGTGACCACCGGCGCGCGCACCGCGCAGACCACGCTGCTGGCCACCTCCACCGAGGTCGCCAACCAGATCCAGTCGCTGTCCGCCGACGTCGAACGCACCCTCACCGCCGCCGGCTCCGCCACGGCCGACTCCGTGCTCGCCGGCGCCCGCGCCGCGCAGTCGACGCTGGTGTCTGCCTCCACCGATGCCTCGCAGCAGGTCCGCACCCTCGCCGCCGATGTCGAGCGCACGCTGATCGCCGCCGGCACCGCCAGCGCGGAATCGATCCTCGCCAGCACCCGCAACGTGCAGTCGTCGCTGATCGAGGCCTCGACGGAAACCTCTAACCAGGTCCGCAACCTGGCGGCCGATATCGAACGCAGCCTGACCACCGCGGGCAGCGCCACCGCCGACTCGATCATCTCCAGCGCCCGCGAAGCGCAGTCCGCTTTGGCCACGGTCTCGACCGAAGCCTCGAACCAGGTTCGCAACCTCGCCGCCGATATCGAGCGCAGCCTGACCACCGCCGGCACCGCCACCGCGGAGTCGATGGTCGCCGGTGCCCGCGAAGCGCAGAGCACCCTGGTCAGCGCCTCCACCGAGGCGGCCGAGCACGTCAAGTCGCTGGCCGAGGATGTCGAACGCACCCTCACCGCGGTCGGCGCCGATACCGCCGCCTCGATCCTCACCAGCGCCCGCGACGTGCAGGCGTCGCTCACCCTGTCCTCCGCCGATACCGCAAGCCAGATCAAGGCGATCTCGGCCGACATCGAGCGCTCGCTTAGCGCGGTCACCGCAACCAGCACGGAGAACATCCAGGCCAGTGCGCAGAATGCGCACAATTCGCTGGTCGCCGCGTCCAACGAGATCACCACCAAGATCAAGACCACTTCGTCGGAGATCGAACGTTCGGTATTCGCCGCCTCGGGCAGCTTCGGCTCGACCATGACCGGCAAGACCGACGAGATCGTCACCTACGTGCAGCAGCAGACCGATCGTCTGTCGCAGATGATCGACTCCAAGCGCGGCATCCTGGTCGAGGCGATCGGCGGCAAGACCAACCAGCTCACCGTCGACATCGACCGCGTCACTGCCGATGCGCTCAAGGCGATCGAGAGCCGCGGCCAGACCTTCTCGCAGTCGATGGTCACCAACTCCTCCGATGTGGCGCGCACCATCACCACCGCGGGCGAACTGGCCACCGGCGCCATCAACAAGTCGCTGAAGGATCTCGAAGCGACCTCGCGCTCGGCGATCGAGCAGTCCCGCCAGGTTTCGATCTCGGCGGTCACCGAGATGCAGGAAACCAGCAAGATCCTTCGCACCGATACGGTCGCTCTGTTCGAGCGGCTGCGTGAAGGCAACATCCTGCTGCAGGAAGTCCTCACCGGCGCCCACGACAACCTCAACTCGCTGGAGCGCGCGCTGGTGACCCGTGTGGCGGACTTCGTTTCCACCATGAACGACGTCACCTCGCGCAACGGCCTGGCGACGCAGACGCTGGAAGACCAGCTCACCGTGTTCACCTCCAAGACCTCGCGGGCGCTGGAAGACCTCGGCTCGCTGTCCACCGAGTTCGAGAGCCACGGCCGTGCGTTGGTCGATGCCTCTGCGCTCGTCGAGCAAAGCAACCGCAGCACCACGGTGTCGGTCAACGAACGCAAGGCGGCGCTGGAATCGCTGGTCACCACCATCGACCTGCGCACCAACGACCTCGACCAGCGCCTGACCCGCTTCACCGGCCTGCTCGATGAATCGCTGGCCGCCGCCGAAGAACGCGCCCGCGACATCGCTCGCGTGGTCGCGGAAACCGCCGGCGCCGGCTCGACGGCAATCAGCCGCCAGTTCGAGGCCGTGCGCACGGCTGCCGAAGAAGAGCGTCGCCTGACCTCGCAGGCGATGAACGAGATCTACCAGCAGGGCACCCAGGAAGCCGATGCGATGTTCAAGCAGTCGGCCGACAAGTTCGCCGCGATGGTGGCGAGCATGAAGTCGATGGCTGCCGAGATGCACGAAGAGCTGGAAAACACCCGCGGCGAGTTGCGCCGCGGCGTGTTCGAGATGCCGCAGGAGGCCGCCGAGAGCACGGCGCAGATGCGCAAGGTGATCGTCGACCAGATCGAGGCTTTGGCCGAACTGAACCGCATCGTGGCCCGCCATGGCCGCGGCGTCGATGTGGTCTCGACCGGCCGCAGCGCTCCGCGCGAACGCGAACGTGAGGAAGAGCCGGTGATGGCCATGGCCAGTGCCCGCAGCGAGCCCGTTGCGCGCAACGAGCCCGCCCCGCGTCCCGCGCCACGTGCGCCGATGACGAGTTCGTCGAGCCTGCCGATGCCGGATATCGGCGGTCCCGCCGCACGCCGCACCGACGCGCCGCCGGTCGCTCCGGCCGGCTCCGACCAGGGCCGCGATGGCTGGCTGTCGGATCTGCTCGGCCGCGCCGACAATGTCGAGCAGGAGCCGCCGCGTCGCGCCCCCGCGCCGCAGCCGTCCGCTGCCGCGGCCAATCCGCTGGAATCGCTGTCGCTCGACATCGGCCGGTTGATGGACCGCACCCTGGCGGCCGAGATGTGGGATCGCTACCAGCGCGGCGAGAGCAAGGCCTTCACCAAGCGGCTCTACACCCCCGCCGGCCAGAAGGCCTTCGACGAAGTCAGCCGCAAGTATCGTTCCGACCGGCCGTTCAAGCAGACGGTGGACCGGTACATCACCGAGTTCGAACGCCTGCTCGACGAGGTCGCCCGCGACGAACGCGGCCCCGCCGCCCTGCGCAGCCACCTGACTTCGGAAACCGGGCTGGTCTATACCCTGCTCGCGCACTCCGCCGGACGACTGGGGTAAGGCTTGGATTGCAGTACGAATACAAAAGCGGAGGCAGCGATGCCTCCGCTTTTTTGTGTGGTCGATATGCGGAATATGTGACGCGCAGCAGCCTGTGGAATCCCTCCCCCTTGCGGGGTCTGGCGGACGAATTCGTCCGCCATGGGTCGGCCGAACGGAGAACGATGCGCAGCATCGTTCGGAGTGGAGGCCGGGGTGGCGGTAGCCACAGGCGACGGCGCTTGTGGCT
>Ga0247729_10000256_pt1 | contig 23691 bp, 27 predicted proteins | sample UWRJL133311R2_FD_180958 | JGI IMG/M metagenome (GOLD analysis project Ga0247729, IMG submission 180958) | Plant litter microbial communities from Arlington Agricultural Research Station in Wisconsin, United States - UWRJ-L133-311R-2 | ecosystem: Environmental > Terrestrial > Plant litter >... | reverse complement strand
GTCAGGGCCGAATCCCCAGGCCAGCAGGGTGTAGCCCACAATGTCGGCGGCCATCCCGAGATTGCCCTGCGCGACGGCGCCGTGCATCATCCCCAACAACCGGTCGTGCGCTTCGCCGAGCACGGCGTCGTCGACGTCCGGCGTCGCGACCGCTTTGACCGTCTCCTCGGGCGACGGCTCGGCCCCCATAAACTCATCGAACATCGCGGCCAGGCTCACCACGGCTTCACTCGGCGGCATGTGGCGCAGTGATTCGAGCATTGCCCGGTTCTCCTCCCCCACCCAAGGCACGTCGGGGTCAGGTGCGGGCGTCGCGACAACAGCGACGCGGTCGACCAGCTCGGGATGGGCTGCGGCGAGCGCGAGGGCAACGCGTCCCCCTGCCGACCATCCCGCAATGCCAACGGCGCGGATGCCCTCAGCGGCGAGGTATTCAGCGATGTCGGCGGCGGCTCGGTGCACGGTTGGCGCCTCGTAGGCCGCGAGCTCTGAGCTGCCGCATCCCGGTCGATCGATCGCGATCATCCGCACTCCGCGGGTGCCGGTAACGATGGGGTCGGGGTCAAAAAATGATGAGCCCGGGGCCGGATGCGCCAACACCACAACCCGGTCGGCGGTACGGTCCCCGAACTCCGTCACCCCGATCGTGCGGCCTGACGCCAGTTCGAAAGTGGATGCATCCATCTCTCCATTCTCTGGCGCGCAACCGCGCTCCGATAGGTAGAGTTTCGAAGGTGAAGTGGTTCTTTTCCGGGCTCGCCACAGCGGCCCTCGCCATCGGTGGCCTGACCTACGCCAAGTACCTTCAACGCCGTCAGACGCACTGGCGAGAACGCCTGACCAACGCCATTCCGGTGAACTCGAAGTGGTGGATGGACTACCGCACCCGCGAGGGCGAACTGCTCTACGCCGCCATCGGCGACTCGACCGCGCAGGGCATTGGCGCCAGCAAACCCGGCCGAAGCTACGTCGGCGAGATCGCCCGCCACATCCGCGCGGTCACGGGCACCACCGTGCGGGTCGCGAACCTCGGAGTGAGCGGGTCAACCGTGCGCGGCGCCCTGCTCGAGCAGCTGCCCAAGCTGCGCAAAATCGAGCCCGACCTCGTGACGGTGTCGATCGGCGCCAACAACATGGCCGACTTCGACGCCGAGACCTTTGAGAACGACCTCAAGCGGCTCTTCGAGGGGCTCCCCGCCCACGCCATCGTCGCCGACCTCCCGTCGTTCTACTTCCTCCCCGCCGAGAAGCACGTTCTCGTTGCCAACGAGATCGTCCACCGGCTGGCCGCAGGGTTCGGTTTTCCCGTCGTCCCGCTCTACGAACGCACCAAACGGCAGGGGCTCTGGGGCGTCACCACCCAGTTCGCCGGCGACCTGTTTCACCCCAACGACCGCGGTTACCACATCTGGGCGTCGGCCTTTATTCCCACAGTTGACCTCGCCTTAAAGGCGCGTGACGGGGGTGCCGTTTAGGCTGCTTTTATGGCCCGAACTACATCTAACTTCCGCTGCACCGAGTGTGGCTGGACGTCGCTCAAATGGGTCGGCCGCTGCGGCGAATGCCAGGCGTGGGGAACGGTGTTGGATGACACCGAGAACACCCCCTCCGCCCGCTCCGTCACCGCAGTCAAGATCAGCCCCGGCCGCGCCGCACAGCCCATCACCGCGATCGGTGTCGACGAGGTCACCCACTGGCCGAGCGGCATCTCCGAGTTCGACCGAGTGCTCGGCGGCGGCATCGTCCCGGGCGCGGCCATCCTGCTCAGCGGCGAGCCCGGGGTGGGCAAGTCGACACTGCTTCTCGAGGTGGCCTCCCGCGCGGCATCCACCGGTATGCGCGTCCTCTACGTCAGCGCCGAAGAATCGGTCAACCAGGTACGGATGCGTGCCCAGCGCACCGGAGCCCTGCACCCGTCGCTGTTCCTCGCGGCCGAAGTCGACCTCGGCGTAATTCTCGGCCAGATCGAGCAAGTGAAGCCTCACCTTGTAATTGTTGACTCGGTGCAGACGGTGTCGTCCGCCGCGATCGACGGACTCGCGGGCGGTCCCGCGCAGGTGCGCGAGGTCGCGTCCACGCTCATTCGTGTCGCCAAAACCCGCAACCTGCCGATTCTGCTTGTGGGCCACGTCACCAAAGACGGCTCGATTGCCGGGCCGCGCTTGCTCGAGCACCTCGTCGATGTGGTGTGCCAGTTCGAGGGCGACCGGCAGACATCGCTGCGTTTTGTGCGGGCGCTCAAAAACCGTTTTGGGCCGACCGATGAGGTTGGATGCTTCGAGATGACCGGTGACGGAGTGGCCGAGGTCGCTGATCCCAGTGGCCTCTTCCTCTCGCATGCTCGCCAGCCCGTCAGCGGCACCTGTGTGACCATCGCGCTCGAGGGCCGCCGGTCGATTCCCGTTGAGGTGCAGGCACTCGTTGTGCACTCGACGGCCCCGCAGCCTCGTCGTGTGGTGAACGGAGTCGACGGGTCTCGCGTTGCGATGCTGCTCGCTGTGCTGGAGAAGCGCGGCGCGATCAAAGACCTCGGTGGCAGCGACATCTACGTGTCAACCGTGGGCGGAATCCGCCTCACCGAACCGGGTGCCGACCTCGCCATCGCCCTGGCGATCGCCAGCGCTGTCAAAGACATCGCGCTACCGGTCACGCTCGCGGCGGTCGGCGAGATCAGCCTGGCCGGCGAGGTGCGCAAGGCGTCGATGACCAAACAACGTGTTGCGGAAGCGAAACGTCTGGGATTCGATACCGTGCTGGATTCTGAGACCCTGCACCTGCGCGAAGCACTCCGTCTGGCGTTCGCCACGGCTGAGCGGACGACCGAACGGGTGAAGGTTCCCGCATTTTGAGCCGCCTCCTAAACTGACCCCATGAAAACGCTCGCACCCGAACGAGTCCCCACCGATATCGCGGCGGTGCAGACCCGCACGGTGTGGGCGCTGGTGGCCGGGCAGATTCTCGGCGGACTCGGTATCGGCGCGACGCTGTCGATCGGCGCTATCCTTGCGGCGCACGTCAGTGGCAACGACGCCGTCTCGGGTACCGCCGCCACCTTCAGCACCCTGGGAGCCGCGGCCGCCGCGATCCCCCTCGCTCGCCTTGCCGCGAAACTGGGCCGCCGTCCCGCCCTTACCGTCGGCACTCTCACCGCCCTTCTCGGCTCGGTGACGATTGTGATCGCCACAGGGCTCGGCGCGTTCCCGCTCCTGCTACTCGGATTCGCGTGTCTCGGCGTCGGCTCCGCCGTCAACCTGCAGTCCCGGTTCGCAGCCACCGACCTCGCTGACGCTGCCCACCGCGGCCGCCAACTCTCTCTTGTGGTCTGGTCGACCACCATCGGCTCGGTGGTCGGGCCCAACCTGTCCGGCCCGGGCGAACACATCGCCAACCTCCTCGGTATGCCCCACCTCACCGGGTCGTTCGCCATCGCGATCGCCGCACAGCTGCTCGCCGCGGTGGTCTATCTCGTGGCGCTGCGTCCCGATCCGTACCTGCTCAGCCGTACGTTGTCGTCGGGCTCGGCGTCGGCTGTAGGCGCCTCATCGGGTGCGGGCTCGTCGCCAGTCGTAGGTTCGTCAACCGCTGCGGGCATCAGTTCGGTCGCTGCATCTGCTGCGGGTTCGGTTCGGGATGCTCCGGCACCCACAGCCCTGCCGCGCGAAGCATCCACTCTCCGCACCCGCCGTCTGATCATTTTCGCCATCACCGCCATCGCCGCCGGCCACCTCGTGATGGTCGCCGTGATGTCGATGACGCCGCTGCACATGACGCACCACGGATCGACGATCGGGGCCATCGGTTTTACGATCAGCCTCCACATCGCGGGGATGTACGCGCTGTCGCCCGTGTTCGGCTGGCTGAGTGACAAGGTGGGGCGGTTCGCGACGATCCTGATGGGACAGGGGCTGCTCGCGATCGGACTGGCCGTGGTGTCGCTCGGCGAACTCGACGCGTCCCTCGTCACCGTCGGCCTGACCTTTGTTGGCCTGGGCTGGAGCGCCATCACCGTGGCGGGCTCGGCACTCGTGTCGGACCTCGCGAGCGGGGACGCACGACCGCGGATCCAGGGACGCAGCGACCTCTCGATGAACCTCGCCGGTGCCCTCGGTGGTGCCACCGCCGGACCCGTGCTCGCCATGATCGGCTACGCCGGGCTCGCCTCGGTCGCCGGGATCATTGTGCTCGCGGTGGTTGTCACCACCATCGTGGTGATGAGGGGCGCTCGGGCAGACGCCTGAGCGAGTGCCCCTACATTCGCTCGATCTTCTCCCAGCCCCGGCCGGGATGCCACGACTCCACCACCAGCTTGTCGCCACGCACGTAGGTGAGCACGGCCTCGGTAATGTCGAGGGCGAAGTAGCCTGCGCCCGGGAATGCGCCTTCGGCGGGTGGATGCACCCCGATGAGTTCGCCGGAGAGTTTGGCATCCCCCGGCCACGCCGACGGGTCGTCTTTCGGCGGCTCCAGGGTCGGACTGTGCACGGCGACCCGAGCATCGCGCTCCACATCGTGGAGTTTGCGCGAGTTGGGCATCATGCCGAGCACCACATCCTCGCCCGCGAACTCCAGCTCGGTTCCGCTAATCCGTGGAGCACCATCCTGACGCAGGGTCGCGATGGTTTTGTTGGTGCCGGATTCGAACCGCTCCCGCACCGACGCGGCGAAGTCAGCCGCGTCTTCCTCGATATCGGCCCAGGTGGCCATGGGGCGGCTCCTCTCGCAACGTGGTCTTCAACAATTACCACGCACGCCCGACACGGCGCCTCCCCCTCGGACAACACGATCCGACGCGCGGGCCGTGGGCTACCCACTACACACGCTTCCCTGAGAGACTGCCTGTATGAGTACCCCCGTGCGCACTTCAAGCCCCCGCAACAAACTCGGAGCCATCGTTTTCGCCGTTGTGGCCGTCGTCGCACTCCTCGGCGCTGTCGCCGTGCTGATTGCGATCCTCACCACGGGTGCCAGCCTCGGCACCCTCGTCAGCGGCCTGATTGTGATCGCATTTCTCGCCGCCATCGGATGGTTTGTGCTGCACCGCAACCTGCTGAATTCGTAACACCCCGCGCGCGCACTACCTGCACCATCCGAGCAACGATGCCCACACCCCACAAACCAAACGCCGTTATGCCGAGCACAGCTCAGGCTCGACGGCGTTTGTCATTTCTGCCGGCACTCGTGGGCTTACGGGCTGTCGCGCTCGGTGGGGCGCTTGTTGTAGCGCTCGTCAAAGCGCTCGTCGAAGTTCGCGTCAAAGCGGTTTTTGAAGCCGTCGCCATAACGCTCGTTGTCGCGCTCGGTCTCGCGCTCGGTCTCGCGAAGCCTGTCGAGGTACGCAAGGCGACTGTGTTCGACAGAGTCGAGACGGCTCCGTTCACGCCGGATGATGCGCGCACGCCAGACCCGCATCGCAATGAGTCCGGCGAGAACAATCAGCGCCAGCGATAGCCCGGAGATGTACTGTCCCACGTTGGTGGTGGGCGGGGTGTAGTTGGCGTAGTCCGCACCGCGAATCCACTGCACCAGCACAATGAGCGCCACTGCTGCCCACGTGATGACCTGCACACCGCCCACCCACCAGGGCATCACCGCTCGGCGACCAGGTCCCGTCACAACCATGACTGCGACGAACGCGGCAAGCATAAAAAACGACACCGCGACGGCATAAAAAATGACCGAATCGAGCGTGAGGGCCGTACCGGGATATGCCGACCACAAGTCGTCGTACCGACTGGGGCCGCGACGACGCGGCATGGGATACCCGATCAGCCCGAGCCAGAGCGCGAAGGAGGCGAGGCCGGCGAGAAACATCGCGACGAGGACGTACACTCCCGGGCTCTTCGCGCCTGCGCGCGGCCGTTCGAGCGGCTGTTGTGCCGAAACGAACGGTTCGTCGGGATCGCGCGGGAAGCTCATGCGCGTGAGCCTACTGGGCTCTTGTTTCCATTCGGACGGGGCGGCATTCGTTGGCTAGATGAGCCCCTCGCGGCGGTTCGTTATGGATTCGGTGCCACGCCGGTTGGCGCGGATGATGCGGCGACGCAGAACCCTGAGGCTAATGAGCGCGCACAGCACCGCACTCAGAACGAACACCGCGAGGATATAGGCCCCGGTGTCGCTCGAGGCCGGTAGATAGTTGGCGAAATCGTCACCGCGAATCCAGTGCACCACCACAATCACCACCGCAGCCGCCCAGCCGAGGACCTGCACCCCGCCGACCCAGGCGGGCAGCACGGCCCGCGGTCCCTGATCGCGTACAGCCACGCCCACGACGTAGACGGTGAGCATCACCAACGACAGCGCCATCGCGTACCAGATGTACGAATCGAGTGAGCGCGGGGTGCCGTCGAACCGCGACCACAGCTCACCGCCGTCCCTGAGGCGACGCGGGAAGGGCCACGCGACCACGCCAGCAATCAGCGCAAGTGTCGACAGCGTGCCGAGAACACACGCGCCAACCAGTTGGGCGGCCAGACTCTGACCCTGGCCGCGGGGACGGCCGAGTGACCGGCGCGCCGAAACGAACGGATCGTCGGGATCGCGCGGAAAGCTCATGCGCGTGAGCCTACTGGGCGATTTGCTAGCCCAGCGCGCTACTCGGCGCGCGGGATCACTAGTGCTTCAATGACGTCCGACGGCGCTGCCTGCATGGCGTGCGGACCGGCAACGTCGAACCAGACTGCCTCGAGCACACCCTCGTTCTGCTGGAGAAACTCGAGCAGGGTGTCGGCTTCGTACATAATCACGCGGTGGTCGGACTCGGCCGGCACCATCCGCACATAGGTCTCCGCCGAGGAGAACAGCAGCAGCATGTACTTGTCCGACTCGCCGCGGCGGAAGACACGCACCTGCGCGGGCCCCTCGACGTCGAGCAGCGGAACAACCACTCCCCCGTTGCGCATCGCGAGCGCGACCGCGACGGAGTGCTGTTTCTTCAGAGCGGCGGCGAGTTCCTCCGAGCGGAATTCCTTGTCGTCGGCGTCGATCTTTTTGCCTGCCATAGGGGCCATACGTGGTGCCTGCCGTTTCTCGGCGTTGAAGTGCCGTGCGGTGAGAATGCGATGGTGCGGGGTGGATGCCGCGGGCTGCAGCATCCGGACGGTTCGAGCCTGAACCCGAACAGCTCGAAATGAGCGCTCCCTAGTTCAGCACAAACTGCTTGGACTCCGCGGACTCGACGCCGTTCACAATAACGTTGAGGTGGTAGCTGGCGCCCTCGGCGGCGACCTTGGGGACGTTCTCCGCGGCGCAGTCAGCCGGGTCGGACCGCGTGCGGCTCCACGTCACCGGTGTGGTGCTGGTGAGCGGTTCGCCCGCGGCGAGGGGAAGCTCGAGGGGCTCCGAGGCTTCCTGGCAGTCCTTCGACGACCAGATGCGCTCGTCACCACTGGTGATAATAAATTCCTGGACGTCGGAGCCGACACTCATGGTGCACTCGGCGGCTCCCGTGTTGGTGACGCTGAGCGTCAGCAGCGGGTTCGCATCGGCAGCATAGGTCGACGCGTCGGTCATACCCTCCACAACAATGCTCGCCGGATCGCAGGAGCCGTCGGCCGGAGCATCCGCCGCACCATCATCGGCAGCAGCATCGTCGGCGGCCGGGGCCTCGGTCGACGTACTGACCGGCTCGGGAGCCGTCTGTGAGGCGCCGGGGCGGGTGAAAATCAGCACCGCGATCAGGATCACGGCGAGCAGTACAAGACCTACGACCAGTCGCCGACGCCAGTAAACCTTGCTCGGCTGCGGGCCGACGGGATTCTTAAACGTCGACATACGATCAGGGTATCGAGATGACCTTCAGCATTCGGGTATTGCCGAGCGTGTTCGGCTTAACCCGGCTCAAATCGAGGAATTCCGCGACACCTTCGTCACCGGAGCGCAGCAGTTCGGCGTAGACCTCGGGGGCGACGATGTCTTCACCGATGGCCAGGAAGCCGTGTTTGCCAAAAAAGTCGGTCTCAAATGTCAGGCAGAACAGGCGGCTGAGGCCGAGTTCGCGGGCGTCGTCTTCGATACGGTCGAGGATCGCGTGCCCGACGCGACGGTGCAGCCAGTCGTCGGAGACGGCCAGGGTGCGCACCTCGCCGAGGTCTTCCCACAACACGTGCATTGCACCGCACCCGATGATGGTGCCGTCGGCGGCTTCCGCGACCTTGAACTCCTGCACCGATTCGTAAAACACCACACGGTCTTTGCCGAGCAGAATCCGCCTCTGCACGTACGGCTCGACGAGGGCCTGGATGGCGGGCACGTCGCTCGTTCGGGCGTTGCGGACAACGTAGGCGGGGTCGGTCACAGGGTTTCCGTTCGCAGTTCGGCGCCGAGTCGGCGCTGTTCAACGATAGTCGCGCGGTCGCGGGGGCGACGAATCGGGGGTGAGCTGGCGCGGTCGGCGCGTGGGTGGGCGTCGGGTTGGATGCCTGGGCGTCGGAACCCTATTAGTTGGCGAAGTCCAGCGCTGCACCGACGGCACGCACCGCGACGCGCAGCACGGCACCCGCTCCGTAGAGCACCTCGCCGAGCGCACCGAGCAGTTCGAGGGTGTCAAAGACATCGCCGAGGTCCACCGCAGTAAGCAGGTCGAGGGAGACCCCGAGGCTGTCGAAGTCGGCCGGGTTGACGGAGCGATAACCGAGGTCGAGCTCGCGCATCCACTCCTTCTCTAGCCCAAAAAGCATGGCGTAGGGCAGCAGCTTCTCGTTGAGCAGCACCACCTGGGCACCGAGCCCAACGTCGTCACGCAACTGCGCTCCCGAGGGCGACTGCAGGTACGCGAGTCGGTCTTTTTCCGCGAGGTCGATGTAGTCGCGGATGCCCCAGAGGTGGTCGATCACGGGATACGCGGCAGGAGTCGGGGCAACCGGCTGGCGGCGCCAGGGAGTCACCGCGATCTCGAACCAGTTGCGACGGCGGGCGCGCCCGGACGCCACTAGACGCGCGAGGGCTCGGGTCTGCGGCTTCTTCAGGCGCTGGCCGAGGTATCGGTTTTTGCCACGAGCGATGGTGCGGTTGTCGCCCTCACGGAGCCGCGGGAAAAACACACGGAGCAGGTCGACCTCGTCCTCCGCGAGTCCCTCCACGGAACGGAGCGTGAGGGTAAAGCCCGCCTTGCGCCCACGACGCTTGGACGACGGGGAGAGTGCAATGGCTTTGCGGACCACAAGATCGATCGTTTGCGCGGCGACGGCGCGACGGCTGTCGCCGAGCAATTCCGCGGCGGCGAGCAGGCTGAGATCTGCAGGCGCAGCGTACTGAGGAATGATCGTTCTACGTGGCCTCGGCAACATGCTGATCACCATAGCGGCAGCGCCCGATTAAAAGCTGGACGGGCCGGGAGCTTGTGCTCCCGACCCGTCCAATGCGATGCCCGCAGGTGTATTACCTGGCTACCTGGTGGTTAGACCTCGGCGGCCTCGATGGCTTCCACCTCGACGTAACCCGCCTGGCGGGTCGTTGTGAGTACAAACTCGTTCTCGAGGTAATCGACGTGAACGTGGTCGCCCGCGTTCAGCTCGCCGTGGAGGATCTTCTCCGAGAGACGGTCTTCCACCTCGTGCTGAACCGCACGACGTAGAGGACGTGCACCCAGCGACGGGTCGAAGCCGATCTTGATGAGCTGCTCCTTGGCCGAGAGCGTGAGCTCGATGGTCAGGTCGCGGTCCATCAGGCGCTCCTTGAGACGCTTGATGAACAGGTCAACGATCTGGAGCAGTTCTTCGGGGTTCAGCTGCGGGAAGACGATCGTCTCGTCAACACGGTTGAGGAACTCGGGCTTGAAGTGCTTCTTGAGCTCCTCCACAACCTTGCCGCGCATGCGGTCGTAGCTGGTGGCGGTGTCGGAGGACGACGTGAACCCGATGGGGGTACCCGTGATGTCCTTGGTTCCGAGGTTGGTGGTCATGATGATGACGGTGTTTTTGAAGTCAACAACGCGGCCCTGGCCATCCGTCAGACGTCCCTCTTCCAGAATCTGGAGGAGCGAGTTGAAGATGTCGGGGTGAGCCTTCTCGATCTCATCGAACAGCACCACGGAGAACGGCTTGCGGCGCACCTTCTCGGTGAGCTGTCCACCTTCTTCGAAGCCAACAAATCCGGGAGGAGCACCGAACAGACGAGACACGGTGTGCTTCTCGCCGTACTCACTCATGTCGAGGGAGATCAGGGCGTTTTCGTCGTCGAACAGGAACTCAGCAAGCGCCTTGGCCAGCTCGGTCTTACCCACACCGGTCGGGCCGGCGAAGATGAACGAACCGGAGGGACGCTTCGGGTCCTTGAGGCCTGCACGGGTGCGTCGGATGGTCTTGGCGAGAACCGAGATGGCCTCCTCCTGACCGATGACGCGCTGGTGCAGGGCACGCTCCATAAAGATGAGTCGCGAGGACTCTTCCTCGGTGAGTTTGAAGACCGGGATGCCCGTGGCGGCAGCGAGAACCTCGGCGATGATTCCCTCATCAACGGTTCCGCTGGCTCCGACGTCGCCGCTCTTCCACTGCTTCTCGAGACGAAGGCGCTCTCCGAGCAGCTTCTTCTCTTCGTCGCGGAGGCTTGCGGCCTTCTCGAAGTCCTGGTCCTCGATGGCGGCTTCCTTCTGGCCACGAACACCAGAGATCTTGTCGTCGAACTCGCGCAGCTCCGGCGGGGCCGAGAGGATCGAGAGGCGCAGGCGGGCGCCAGCCTCGTCGATCAGGTCGATGGCCTTGTCGGGGAGGAAGCGGTCGGCCACGTAACGGTCGGCGAGGTTCGCCGCCGCGACGATGGCGCCGTCGGTGATGGAGACCTTGTGGAAGGCCTCGTACTTGTCGCGCAGTCCCTTGAGGATGTTGATGGTGTGGGGCAGCGACGGCTCGTGCACCTGCACGGACTGGAAGCGACGCTCGAGAGCGGCGTCCTTCTCGAAGTGCTTGCGGTACTCGTCGAGGGTGGTGGCACCAATCGTTTGCAGTTCACCGCGGGCGAGAAGGGGCTTGAGGATGGATGCTGCGTCGATGGCACCTTCAGCGGCGCCCGCACCAACGAGGGTGTGGATCTCGTCGATGAAAACGATGATGTCGCCGCGGGTGCGGATCTCCTTGGTGACCTTTTTGAGGCGTTCCTCGAAGTCACCGCGGTAGCGGCTTCCGGCGATCAGCGAACCGAGGTCGAGCGAGTAGAGCTGCTTGTCCTTCAGCGTCTCGGGCACGTCGCCCTTAACAATCGCCTGGGCGAGACCCTCAACAACAGCGGTCTTACCCACGCCGGGCTCACCGATCAGTACGGGGTTGTTTTTGGAGCGGCGGGAGAGGATCTGCATAACGCGCTCCATCTCCTTCTCGCGGCCGATGACGGGGTCGAGCTTGCCGTCGCGCGCAGCCTGCGTGAGGTTGCGGCCGAACTGGTCGAGAATCTGCGAGCCCTTGTCGGGTGCCGCGTCGTTGCCGCCCACTGCGACAGCCTCCTTGCCCTGGTAACCAGAGAGAAGCTGAATCACCTGCTGGCGAACCTTGTTGAGATCGGCACCCAGCTTGACGAGCACCTGCGCCGCTACGCCCTCGCCCTCGCGGATGAGACCAAGCAGGATGTGCTCTGTGCCGATGTAGTTGTGGCCGAGCTGCAGCGCTTCGCGCAGGGACAGCTCGAGAACCTTCTTCGCACGAGGCGTGAAGGGGATGTGGCCGGTCGGCTGCTGCTGACCCTGGCCAATGATGTCCTGAACCTGCTCACGCACGGAATCGAGGGAGATGTTCAGCGACTCAAGAGCCTTCGCTGCAACGCCCTCACCCTCGTGGATCAGACCGAGCAGGATGTGCTCAGTACCGATGTAGTTGTGGTTGAGCATCTTGGCTTCTTCTTGGGCCAGGACAACGACGCGACGAGCGCGGTCTGTAAATCTCTCAAACATCTTTTTCTCCTCCGGTGCCGGGCAGGGGGTCGGCGCCGTTACAAACACACTAGCCAGCACACCCGCAACTTAGGGGGTTTGTTCGCCGTGGGCGTGAGAGCAGGATTGCGGCGCTGGCGTCACTCGTGGTGAGTATCGCGTTTCGCGCAGGAAAGATGGTGCCGTAGCGCACGGGCGCGGCTCGGCGAGCTGCTGGTGCGGGAGTAGTCAGTACAAATACCCCGTGTTGCCCAACCGCCGCAGGGTTCAGGCTGGAAGGTATGACAGATTCAACTGCACCCTCCGGAGCATCCACCACCACACCCGACTCCCCCGCGGCGGCCTCCCCATCACCCACCAGCGGCACCCCCGCTCCCACCGTCTGGCCCGCCTTTCAGGCTCGGGATGCCATGGCGCTGATCGAGTTTCTCGAGAACGCCTTCGGCTTCGTGCGCACCGCGGTGTACACCGAGACCACTGATTCCGGGGAGACCCTTGTCTCACACGCCCAACTCGGATGGCCCGAGGGCGGCGGGGTGATGCTCGGAACCGCCAAACCCGACGGGCCCTGGGCGCGGGAGCCCGGAACCGGCGGCGCCTATGTGGTCACCGACCATCCCGACGAGGTCTACGCCCGGGCACAGGCCGCGGGCGCGACGATCACCCGGGAGCTGCAAAACGAGGACTACGGCAATCGTGAGTTCTCGGCCGAGGATCCCGAGGGCAACCTCTGGTCGTTCGGAAATTACCGCGGCGAGAGTGTGGGAGGAAGCGAGAACGCATAGGCGGAGCATCCCGACGGGCACGCATCCCGACCCGCACGAGGATTACGATTTGCCCATGAGCAATCTCGAGACGAAACCGCCCGAAGTTCTCGCGGGCGACGAGACGGGCGACGACGCGCCGACCGGGTTCGAGCTGCTCACCCCTCGAGACGTTCCCCTCGGCGGACCACGCGCGATGGAGGTTCGCCGCACCCTGCCCCAGCGCGCCCGCAGCCTCATTGGCGCCTGGTGTTTTGTGGATCACTACGGCCCCGATGCCGTCGCCCGCACAAACGGCATGAACGTTCCGCCCCACCCGCACACCGGCCTGCAGACCGTCAGTTGGCTGTTCGCGGGCGAGATCGAACACCGCGACAGCACCGGCGCGCATGCGATGGTGCGGCCCGGCGAGCTCAACCTGATGACCGCCGGCAGCGGAATCCAACATTCCGAAGTGTCGACCACCGAGACCACCGTGCTGCACGGCGCCCAGCTCTGGGTGGCGCTGCCCGACACGAGCCGCCACATCGCCCCGTTCTTCGAGCACTACGCGCCGACCCCGATCACGTTCGAGGGCGCGACCGTCAGTGTGTTTATCGGCGCCTTCCTCGGCGAAGCCTCCCCCGCGACGATGTTCACCCCGCTGCTCGGCGCGCAAATCGACCTGCCCGCGAACACCACGGTGCGGTTCCCGATCGATCCGGCCTTTGAGCATGGGGTGCTGCTGGATTCCGGGATGCTCCGCGCCGACGATCATTCAATTCCCGCCGACAATCTGGCCTACTTCGCGCCTGGGCGCCACGAGCTTGTGCTCGAGTCGGGCGACGAACCCGTGCGGGCACTGCTCATCGGTGGAGAGCCGCTCGGCGAACAGATTGTGATGTGGTGGAACTTCATCGGGCGCACCCACGAGGAGATCGTCGAGTACCGCGAGCGGTGGCAGAACGAGGTTGTCGCGGGCGAAACTAGCGCCGGACGCTACGGAACCGTACTCGGCTACGACGGCGCACCGCTGCCGGCACCCGTGATGCCCGGTATCCGCCTGCGGCCGCGCGAGTAGCGAGGGCGACTGGCGCGAGGGCCGAGCACTCTGGTCGCGGCTGATGCCAGCCCGTCGAACTGCTTACGGAGCGGGCTGGTTCAGCTTGGCGCGCTCTTCGGCTTCGATGCGGGCGTAGACCTTACGTTCCGTGCGGTCGGCACGGAAGATCGCGCGCATGGCGAACCAGAAAATGAGCCCCACAAGGATGGTGGGGGTTACTGAAAAGACCGCATTGGCCCAAAACTCTTCTGGCACGAAATCAGCCTAACTCGACAAGCTCAACGATTGCCGGTGAGGGTGACAACGGCAACCAGTGCGATCATCCCGATGAGGGCTGCCGCGGTGATAAAACGGGACCAACGACGGTTCATGAGCCCTTGGCGACAATCCCGACGACACCGGAAATGATGAGGTACAACGCAACACCCGTGACGCACACCCAGATGGCGATGCGGCCCATCGAGATCTCGGCCTTTTTGGGGGCGTCCTTCTCCGCGGGCGCGGTCGGCTCGTTCGTGGGCACAGCCTTCGCGTCGTCGGGCAGGTTCTGATCGGTCATGGTCGTACCCTACTTGACGAGCGGGAAGAGGATGGTCTCGCGGATGCCGAGTCCGGTGATCGCCATCAGCAGGCGGTCGATGCCCATACCCATTCCACCCGTGGGCGGCATGCCGTATTCGAGCGCACGGAGAAACTCTTCGTCGAGACGCATGGCCTCGACGTCGCCGCGGCTGGCCTGGAGCGCCTGCTCAACAAAACGCTCACGCTGGATAACGGGGTCAACGAGCTCGGAGTAGCCGGTGGCCAGCTCGAATCCGCGGATGTAGAGGTCCCACTTTTCGACAACGCCTGCCTTGGTGCGGTGCGCACGCACAAGCGGTGAGGTGTCGAGCGGGAAGTTCATCACAAAGGTCGGCGCAACGAGCGACGCCTTGACGAAGTGCTCCCACAGTTCCTCCACAAGCTTGCCGTGGGTGGGGAGGTGAACTTCGACGCCCACGGTCTCAGCGAGAGCGAGCAGCTCGTCGACCGCGGTCTCCGGGGTGATTGGGGTTCCGGATGCTTCGGAGAGCGACTCGTACATGTCGATACGCGCCCACTCGCCCCCGAGGTCGTACTCGGTGCCGTCGGCCCAGGTGACGGTCATCGATCCACTGACCGCGACCGCGGCGTTCTGGATGAGCTCCTGGGTGAGGTCGGCGATCTGATTGTAGTCACCGTAGGCCTGGTACGCCTCGAGCATCGCGAACTCGGGCGAGTGGGTGGAGTCGGCACCCTCGTTGCGGAAGTTGCGGTTGATCTCGAACACCCGGTCGATCCCGCCGACAACGGCACGCTTGAGGAACAGCTCGGGGGCGATGCGCAGGAACAGCTCGGTGTCGAACGCGTTGGAGTGCGTGACAAACGGGCGGGCCGCGGCGCCGCCGTGCATGGTCTGCAGCATGGGGGTCTCGACCTCAAGGAAGTCGTGTGCGGTAAAGGTCGCGCGCAGCGACGCGTTGACGGCGGCGCGGGCACGCACCACGTCGCGGGCGGCGGGGCGCACAATCAGGTCGAGGTAGCGGCTGCGCACACGCGCTTCATCGCTGAGGTCGTTGTGGAGGTTCGGTAGCGGCAGGATCGCCTTGGCAGCGATCTGCCAGCCGGTCGCCATCACCGACAGCTCGCCGCGGCGGCTGGAGATGACTTCGCCCTCCACAAACACGTGGTCGCCGAGGTCAACAACCTCCTTCCACAGCGCGAGCGACTCGTCGCCGACGGACGCGAGGCTCACCATGGCCTGGATGCGCGAGCCATCGCCCGACTGGAGGGTGGCGAAGCAGAGCTTGCCGGTGTTGCGGAGGAACACAACGCGCCCAGCGATACCCACCGTGACACCGGTGACGGCGTCGGTCTCGATGTCTCCGAAGCGCTCCCGCAGGGCGGGAATGCTGTCGGTGATCGCGACACCCACCGGGTACGCGTCGCCAACGACCTCGAGCAGCCGGTCGCGCTTGGCCAGTCGAACGGCCTTCTGCTCCGACATTTCGATCTCGGTCAGCTCGGGCTCAGGCGTGTGCGTGTCGGTCACGGGTGACTCCAGGTCGGGTGTTGCGTCGCGGGTGAAGGTAATCACCGCGTGGTGGTGAAAAGTTCAAAGAACAGTTCGAGGAAGAAAAAATCAGACGAGAACGATTTTCTCATTGTCGATGAGGCGCGTCGAGCCAACCCGGGCGGCAATGAGCACCAGGGCAGCGCCGCGGTATCCGTCGTCGACGGGCAGGAAGGTGTCGGGGCTGACCACCTTGAGGTAGTCGAGGGCGATGAGCGATTCACCCATCAGGGTTCCCTGGGCGGCGGCGAGCACAGCGTCGATGCCACGATCGGCCGAGGATGCTGCAGCCTCCAGCGCCTGGGAGATCGAGCGCGCCGCGTGAGTTTCGCGGGAGTCGAGGAACCGGTTGCGGCTGGAGAGCGCGAGTCCGTTTTCATCGCGGACGATGTCCACTACTTCGACGCGCACCTGCAGGTTGAGGTCGCCGACCATCCGGCGCACCAAAAAGACCTGCTGTGCATCCTTCTGGCCGAAGACCACGGTGGAGGGACGGATGATGTTGAGCAGTTTGGTGACCACCGTGAGCATCCCGTCGAAATGTCCGGGACGCGAACGGCCCTCGTACATCCCCCCGACATTGCCTGCGGTAACGCGCGACTGCACGGCGCCGACCGGATACATTTCCTCGACCGACGGGGCGAACACAAACGGCACCCCGAGGGCATGCAGCTTGTAGATGTCTTCGTCGAGGCTGCGCGGGTAGGCGTCGAGATCCTCGGTCGGACCGAACTGCAGCGGGTTCACAAAAATCGAGACCACAACGGACTGGCCCAGCTCGAGAGCGCGCTCGACGAGTGCGAGATGACCCTTGTGCAGGGCGCCCATGGTTGGCACCAAAACAACGTCGGTGCGGCCTTCCAGAGCGGATCGGGCACCGGCAACGGTCTCAAGAATTACTGGGCGCGCAATCATATTTTCAGTCACGAGTGTCCTCCGGGGCATCGGCCCCGAAGCTGTCGTGCGTTAGTGAGGCGAGATCGATCGTACTCGGACTCGCCGCCGCAAGCGCATTCTCGACCGCTGAGCGCACGAGTGGACCGATCACGGTACCCGGTGATTCGATGCCGATTCCGCGCAGAAGGTCGGTCGCTTGGGCGACGATGGCCGACGAGAATCCGGATGCCGTGGCAATAGCTTCGGCGTATGCGGCACGGTCCGTTTCCTCAACAAGAACAGGCTCGGCGCCCATCTCGATGACCAGCGCCTGGCCGATCGGTTGCACAGCCCGGGGCGCAGTGACGGCCGCGTAACTCTCCTGCAGGCGCACCAGATCGAGGCTGGTTCCGGTGAAGGCCATGGCGGGATGCACCGCGAGCGGAATCGCTCCGAGAGCGCGGGCTGGCGCGAGTACGTCGGCGCCGAACGAGGGTGCGGTGTGGAGAACGAGCTGGCCGGGCTGCCACAGCTTCGCGGTGGCGAGGCCGGCGACGAGCGACTCGAGCTGGTTCTCGGGAACAGCGAGAATCACCAGCTCACTGCGCTCGATGATTTCCGGAATCTCCAGAATCGGCACACCGGGCAGCAGCGCCTCGGCGCGATCCCGACTCTCCCGCGACACGGCGGAGATCCCGACAATGGCGTGTCCGGCGCCCGCGAGGGCAGCGCCCAGAACGGGTCCCACCCGTCCGGCTCCGATGATTCCCACACCAAGGCGTCCTGATCGTTGCATTATGCGGATACCTCTCCAGTGTTGTCTGCGCTGTGCTTGCCCGTGCGCTCGGCGGGGTTCGTGCCCGCGTTCGCTTCGGTGCTCGCAGCGGTGCTCGCAGCGGTGGTGCCTTTGCTGACTTCAGCGCTGACCGCAGCTGAGTTCGCAGCACTGACCTCGGCCGTGTTCGCAGCACCGACTTCACCACTGCGCCAGCGATGGCTCGTATCGGTCGATGCCGACGCGACGATGGAGCGCGATGCCGTTTCGAAGAACTCGACGGCGTCGGTGGCGGCAACGGCTCCGAGGCTTGCGGTGATCGGCCCGGCCACCGTGTGGAGGGTGATCGAGGCGAGGTCGAGGCGACGACGCAGCGGACCCTGGTGAAGCGCCACACTCTGCACACGCGGTTCGGGAACGATGATGAGCTCGCGCCAGATGCGTCCCTTGCGGAACAGCACCACTCCCGGCGAGAAGGCGTATCCGTTGCGGCGCCACGAGAACCAGCGCAGGGCAACGGCACGGCGGGGCGAGTTCACAAACCCGTCGTCGCCACCCTTCGACGTCATCCCACGGAAGAGCAGTTCGTGCGACGGCAGAGGGACCACAACAGGCTCGACCTCCGCCACGGGCGCAACGATAGTCGCCGCATCCACAGCATCCGGAACCGCATCAATCTCGGCCTGAGCAGCAGCCGACGCAGCGCCAGTCTCCACAGCAGCCTCAACCGGCGCAGCAGCACTCTCAACCGGCGCAGTCGGCAGCAGCAGTCCGAGCACCTTCATCACGTCGTCGAGGTTACCGACCGGCAAAATGGTGGTGTTCTGCTGCCCGTTGGCACCCTGCGTCGACGACTTCGAGGCGCGGTTGACCTTGATCTCCCACCAGCCCGTCATCCGCCAGAGCAGCGGCTGGCTGACCTGGATCGAGTGGATGCGCCCGGGTGGCAACGTCTCGTTGCTGGTAGTGAACAGACCAAATCCGACCCGCACCCCATCGGGGGTTCCGGCGATGGAGTACCGAAGTGACTTGGTGAAACGGCTGACCAGGTAACTCCCGATACCGATGAGCATCGGCAGGATGGCGAACAGCAAAAACGGCTCACCCAGCACAACGGTGGTGACCGCGGCGCCCACAACCAGAATCACAAACACCACGGTGGTGTCGTTGAGAAGGATCGAGCCGATCAGGCGACCCGTGTGCATCTTCACCACTGACTCGGGCGGGGCGATGCTGGGGTCGAGTTCGGGCGCGAGAAGTTCCGATACCCGCTGGTCGATGACGCCACCGTGGGGCTGGGGCTGACCGGCGGCAACCGGCGGGGCCTGGGTGCCGGAGGCGAGGCGCAGGATGTCCCGGCGGAGGTCATCCGCATGGCGCGACGCCAGGTACGACAGCTGAACGTTGGCGTCTTCGCCCGCGACGTTGACCTCAAGTTTCGCCGCGCCAAAAATGCGCGCGATCAGGGGACGCACGATGTTGATGCCCTGGATGCGGTCGAGTCGGCCGCGACGGTTGGTGCGGAACAGGATGCCGCTGCGCACCTCCACCACCTCATTGGTGATGCGGAACGTGTGCATCCGCCACGACACGTAGAACCCGGCGATGAACACAATCAGGCCGACGGCGATGCCGAGAAGAACCAGGCCGGCGTAGCCGTGGGAGAACACCCAGGTGACCGGGTCCTCGTCGCGAGGCCCGTTGCCGGTGAACATTTCGATGAGGGTCTCGCGAAAACTGTTGATCACAAACCAGAGGATCGCGATCAGTGCGATACCACCACGCAAGAGTGGGGTGGCGGGATGCAGCCGGTGCCACTCCCCGTCGGCGAGACCGGTGGTGAGTCCAGCAGCTAAGGGTGCGTCCGTGGTCGGCGCGTCCGTGGACGGTGCAGGAGGTGCGGGCGGTGCGGTCGGTGCAGGAGGCGCAGGCGGTGCGGAGGCGTCGGTCGTCGGCACGGGACCATAGGCGTTCGACGCAGGAGAACCGGCAGCGGTCTCCGGAGCAGCCGGCCCCGGCACAACGGCCTCTGGAGCAGCGTGTGTCGGAGCCACGGGCCCCGGCACAGCGGTCCCCGAAGCAACGGGGTCGACGTCCGGGGGAAGGCCCGCGCCCGGCTGGTCGCTCACAGTCCCGCCCGGCGGCTCTCGGCCAGCTCGACCAGTCGGTCGCGGAGGCTCTCGGCATCAGTGGAGGCAAGCCCGGGAATCACCACACCGGTGGCCGCGGCAGCAGTCACAAAGCGCAGCTCGCTGAGTCCGAGCATCCGGGCCACAGGTCCACGGTTGATGTCGACCAACTGCATACGGCCATAGGGCACCGACACAAAACGCTGGAACATCAGGCCACGACGAAAGAGGATGTCATCGTCGCGCAGCAGGTAGCCGATCGACTTCACCCGGCGAGGCACAAACGCGATGGTGATGAGCGAGATGAGCGCGGTCGCCGCGGGGATCGCCCACAGCCACAGCAGGTCGGTGAGGTAGGCAGGGATCGCGGTGGCGATCACCAGGATCACCCCGGTGACAATCGCGCCGATCAAGTCGACGACGATGTACTTGGGCGACACACGGCGCCAGCCAGTTTCCGGCAGTTCGAGACGGTCGGTCACGGTGTTCCTCGCTGTTACTCAGGGTGTGGATCTGGCGCCACGGAGACCGGGCAGGCTCAGTGGGGCCGAACCACGGCAGGATCGATTTTCTCCTGCGGTTCATCGTCGTCCGGGGGGATACTGCAGAGGTATTCAGCCACAAGGCCTCCGACCAGCAGAACCACCGCGCCGACAATGGTGGCGACGGCCATCAAAACCGACTCTACCGCGAGCACCGATCGCGTCGACAAGAAAATGAGCATTCCGAGGCCCACCCCGGCGACGAGGGATCCGGCAATGCTCGAGGCCTTCGCGAACACCGCAACCCGGGTCGCGTAGAACGGGTCGACACGGGGTTTGGTGCGGTCGCGCACGGCTCGACGGATCGGCAGGGCCAGGGCAATGTCGAGCACACCGATAACACCGAGCGTGAGGGCCAGGGTCACCGGGGGAACCACGGCGGGGCGTCCTCCGGAGATCAGAGCAACCTCGATCAGCCAGGTCGCCGCACCGCCGAGCACGGCGAAGAGGATCAGGGTGAGGGGGCGAGTGCGCGTCACAGCAGGGCCTCCGCCGCGAAGGGCTCGACGGTCTCTCCCAGGGCTTCGAGAAGTTCGTCGACCCGACCGACGCCTGGCAGCCGAGCATCCGCATCGATTTGCAGCCACGGCACCAGCACAAATGCACGATCGGCCGCGCGGGGATGCGGCAGGGTCAGCCGCTCGGAATTCTGCACCATACCGCCGACGGTCACAATGTCGATGTCGAGCGTGCGGTCACCCCAGCGCACCTCGCGCACCCGCCCGTGGGCGTTTTCGATGCCGTTGACAACCTCGAGCAGCTCGACGGGGTTGAGGGTGGTGCGCACGGCGACAACCGCGTTGAGGTAGGCGGGGGCGTCGGTGTCGATGCCGTCCGGCTTCCAGGCGGGCGTCTGCACGAGGGTGGATGCCGCAGCCACAGTCACTGCATCGGCCAACGCCAGTTCGGCCACGGCATCCCGAATCGTCTGCTCGCGGTCACCCAGGTTGCTGCCCAGCGACAGCACCGCGACCCGCTCGGGAGGGGTCGGACGCGCGCTGGGCTGAGGCGCAGGAGTGCTCACGAGCGGTTCCGCGTGATCGACACCGCAACGTCCGCGAACGGCACGGTGATCGGGGCGGACGGCTTGTGCAGGGTCACGTCGACGCGCTGAACGGACGCGTGCGAGAGCGCCACAGTCGCCACCCGCTCGGCGACGGTTTCGATGAGGTCCACCGGGTCGCGCTCGACGGCCGAGACGACCTGTTCGGCGAGGACGCCGTAGTGCACGGTGTCGGAGAGCGAGTCATCGCGGGCTGCGGCAGCGAAGTCGAGGTGCACCGTCACATCGATGATGAACTCCTGGCCATCGCGCCGCTCATGGTCAAAAACGCCATGGAACGCGGACGCGCGAAGTCCGGTGAGTGTGATGGTGTCGAGCGGGTTCATACGGTGGCCCCGTGCTCCGGTGTGGTGGTGGATGCTGGTGCAGACGAGTCGCTGCCGGCGTCCGACCAGCGGTTCCAGACGTCCAGCACCTGGCGGGTCGCGGGCACGTTGTGCACACGGACACCCCAGGCAGCGGCCTGTGCCGCCAGTCCACTGATGGTGGCAGTGGCCGCATCCCGTTCGGAGGCGGGCGCGCCGTCGGGCGCGAACTCGGCGAGGAACCCCTTGCGGGATGCCCCCACCAGAATCGGGAACCCGAGCCGGCCCAGTTCGGGGAGGCCCGCGAGCAGCTGCCAGTTGTGTTGCGCCGTTTTCGAGAAGCCCAGGCCGGGGTCGATCACGATCCGGTCGGGGGCGACTCCCCAGACGATGGCTTCGGCGACCCGCTCGGCGATCTCGCGCCGAACATCGCGCACCACGTCAACGTAGGAGGGGTTGTTCTGCATGGTCGCGCTGTGCCCGCGCCAGTGCATCACGATGTAGGTCGCGGCGTTGTCGGCCATCACGCGGTACATGTCGGGGTCGGCGAGACCACCGGAGACGTCGTTGATAAATTCCGCACCCGCCCGCGCCGAGAGCGCCGCCGTGGAGGAATTCATGGTGTCGACACTCACGCGCATCCCGCGGGCCACCAGCTCTTGCACAATCGGGATGACCCGCGCGTGCTCCTCCTCGAGGGGAACACGGTCGGCACCGGGCCGGGTGGACTCCCCGCCAATGTCGATGACATCGGCACCCTGCGCGGTGAGTTCGGTGGCGTGATTGATGGCGTCGGATGCTCCGAGCCAGCGTCCCCCGTCGCTGAACGAGTCAGGGGTGACGTTGAGCACACCAAAGATGAGGGGACGGGTCATACGTGGGCACCGATCAGGGCGATGGTTTCTGCGCGGCGAACCGGGTCGCTGAGGGTGCCGCGGGAGGCGAGGGTCACGGTGGAGCTGTGTGTCTGGCGCGGACCCCGCGTGGTGACACACCCGTGTACGGCGTCGAGCACCACCAGCACACCGAGCGGATCGAGCGCCTCGACGATGGTGTCGGCGATCTCCTCGGTCAGCCTCTCCTGCACCTGGGGGCGCGACGCGAGGGTGTCCACCACGCGGGGAAACTTGCCGAGGCCCACGATGCGGTTGCGCGGAGAATACGCAATATGCGCAACCCCGAGGAAGGGCAGCAGATGGTGCTCGCAGATCGACCGAAACTCGATGTCGCGGATGATCACCAGCTCACCGAGTTCGTCGGCGCCAGCGATCAGCTCGGTGGTGTCGGCGAGGTGCTCGCGGGGATCGTCGGCAAGGCCGCTGAAAAACTCCGTGTAGGCCTGCGCCACCCGCTGTGGGGTGGTCGCGAGCCCCGGCCGTGCGGGATCCTCACCGATAGCGGAGAGAATCTCGGCGACCGCCGCCTCGATGCGCCCGATATCGATGGGGGCCACAGGATCAGGCGGTGGCGATGCCGGGCGACTTACGCGGGCGAGGAGCGCGCTTGGGTTTGGCGGGCGGCTCGGAGTCGACTCCACCGTCAACCGCTCCGGCGTCGATCGGTGCCTTGGAGGGCACGATCACCGGCGGAAGATCGGAGACGGGACGCTTGGTGCTGGAGAGCCACTGCGGGCGCTCGGGCAGCTTCTGCACGTCTTTGAAGATCTCGGCGAGCTGCTCGTGATCGAGGGTTTCCTTCTCGAGCAGTTCCGTGGCAAGACGGTCAAGAAGGTCGCGGTTGTTGTTGAGAACTTCCCACGCCTCGTCGTGTGCCTGCTCGATGAGCACGCGCACCTCGGCGTCGACGGTCTCGGCGATGTTCTCGGAGTAGTCACGGCCCGAACCCATGTCGCGGCCCATAAAGGGCTCGCCACCGGAGTTGCCCAGCTTGACCGATCCAACAACAGCACTCATGCCGTACTCGGTGACCATTCGACGCGCTGTCGAGGTGGCCTTCTCGATGTCGTTTGACGCGCCGGTGGTGGGGTCGTGGAACACGATCTCCTCGGCAACGCGGCCACCCATGGCGTAGGCGAGCTGGTCGAGCAGCTCGTTACGGGTGACGGAGTACTTGTCCTCGAGCGGAAGCACCATGGTGTACCCGAGGGCACGTCCACGCGGGAGGATGGTGACCTTGGTGACGGGGTCGGTGTGGCGCATCGCGGCAGCGGCCAGTGCGTGACCACCCTCGTGGTACGCGGTGATGAGCTTCTCTTTGTCAGCCATGATGCGCGAGCGACGCTGCGG
>Ga0247729_10000254_pt1 | contig 23794 bp, 31 predicted proteins | sample UWRJL133311R2_FD_180958 | JGI IMG/M metagenome (GOLD analysis project Ga0247729, IMG submission 180958) | Plant litter microbial communities from Arlington Agricultural Research Station in Wisconsin, United States - UWRJ-L133-311R-2 | ecosystem: Environmental > Terrestrial > Plant litter >... | reverse complement strand
CTAATCTTATATCTAATCTTATATCTAATCTTTTTGATCTTATTCTTATCTATATCTAATCTTAGAAATTTCTAATTATCTATTTTGATTATATAGAGACTGTGACTGTGACTATATATCTGTTTGAATTATATCTATTGCTATGTTAGATGTAAAGATATAGCTGAATTGAGTGTTTTCCAAGCCTAAAAAATGTTTTCTGATCTATTGCCAAGCATAGAAAACATTTTCCAACTCTAAGAAAACATTTCTCAACTCTAAGAAAATGTTTTCTGATCTATTGCCAAGCATAGAAAACATTTTCTAACCCTAAGAAAACATTTCTCAACTCTTAGAAAATGTTTTCTAACTCTAAGAAAACATTTTCAAATCCTAAGAAAATGTTTTCTGATCTATTGCCAAGCATAGAAAACATTTTCTAACCCTAAGAAAACATTTCTCAACTCTAAGAAAACATTTTCAAATCCTAAGAAAATGTTTTTTGTAGATTAGAAAACATTTCTCATCCTAAAAAATGTTTTCTACTGAGAAAAAAATTGTTCTTTATAAAAGATTTAGTTATATAGAAAACTACTCTAGTACAATACAATATCTCTGATCAAAGTCCAGTCTATATATTTATATATTGTACAATGTCTAAAATACTACTCTCTAACTATATACTAGACATAGTAGATATAGACTTACAAAATAAGTATAATACCTATCAATTAGATCATGGATAGGTATTCTCAAAGATATTGTCTTCTAAAGTCAAATTTTAGATATACCAGCATACTATAAGCTGTTTATATATACTATAAATTATAGTTCTATAAGTAATCTTTTAAAAAAATAAACCATCTAATACTAGAAATTCAAAGCTCTCTATTTAGGCCAGTACTGATACAGTATAGAGATAATACTAGCAACTATCAGTGCAGCAAGTGACAGACACTAGAAGCTAGTACAGAAGGAGCTAATACACAAAAAAGATTAGGACCCCTGGAACCTATGTACAAACAAAGAATGATTTTCTGTAGCACAAAACAATTTCTATAACAAAAACATTTTTGCAGAACAATAAAACATTTTAGAAAAACAGCAAAACATTTTGGCAAAAACATTTTGGCAAAAACATTTTCAAACAACCTATCGGGTTGCTTTCAGCCTACTATTTTTACAACCTGAGAGGTTCCATTGGGGGGTCAATGAAGTGTGCTTCGTCGTTGTTCATCCTGCCTATTACCACCCCACCACTGCCACCCAACCTCTCCATTCCTCAAGTCCTCGAAATAGGTAAGTAATTCAAAATTTTATTGTTAATTCGTAAGGTACTAACATGATCTATTGGGAGTTTAGGTCCCGGCTCGCACTTGTTGACCAACAAGCTGCCAGCACCACCCCACCTCAGAAAGAGGCCAGTGGGTGGGTCTCGTTCACAGCCGACACCCCAACAAAGAAGAAAAGCTGCCAATGGCCCCTCCTTTCTCGTAGGGATGTAAGCTGGCCACCACCTGTGCAAGTCAGCAGGTGGTTTAACCCTACCTCACACCAAGCCTCCCCCATCTTAACCCACGCTGTCAAGGACGGTTGATATGTCGCGAACACCGCAAGACAGGCGAAGACGCGATGTCGATAACGTCGCTCCGCCATCAGCGCAAGCGTCCATCTGCGCCACACTGAGCACCCGAGTGCTGAAGGACGAGGCCATACCAGGCGGAAGCGTTGGAGCAGGCCAGGTAGAAGGGACGGACGAGGTTGAGGCAGGGGTGAAGAGCTGGTGGAGGCGGCATCGCGTGTTCTGAAGGCCATATTGGCTAGGAGGCGCGTCGTCCACTTCCACCTGTGTTTGAGCATTCGTGGACGAACGAGGGCATGGGGCCGATTTGGGTTTGACTACGCAGGGCATGCTATATGACCAGCACCTCGTGCTTTCGCGATTTGCGTTCGATGGCACCAACTGCCTCGGTTTCGCCATTGATGAGGGTGTAGGCGGTTACAACCTCCTCCCCTACTCGTGTTCTGCGATTGAGTAGGAAGAGGCGGCCCCCTCTCATTCGCGTTCGACAGCAGTGGCGTCTTCTGTGAGCAGGGCGACTTCCCGTTCTCTCTCATTCGATTTCGACGGCTGGGCTCATTCGTCTCACCACACCCACTCCACATATCGTTAAGTCGATACGACCACCCATGAACCGACACACAAACACTCAATCGCGCCTTGCGTTATACGAAGAGTGGATATTTCGCACCTCGCCGCTAACGTCGATGGAGGCCATATCCTGTCTCCACCACCGACCCCCACCATGAGTGCTATCGAGGAAGTCGTTCTCTATTTACGCAAACGAGGATTTGTTGTAGGGGTCGAAGTGAGTTGATCGACTATCGAGGTTGATGTAGCTGACTCACCTCAACACATATTCATGATTAGTCCACCCCACTGGCGAGAACGGCTCTCACAACCTCTGGACATCCGCTATCCGGCACTCAGCAATAATAGCAACACATCTTCCTTCTACCGACTCTCAAGGCGCTGGAGTCGAAAAAGCCCCCAAGCAACATCAATAAGATCACTTACGAATCTGGCAGAGCAAGGGGTGTTGTGGTTGGGTCGACGGATGGGCATGCCAATTCCTGCATGCCTGTTTCACGTTCAAGTGGTAGGGGAAGCATATCCGCCTCTTCTTCCACGTCCGACATTGCCACCACATGGAGAGCTGGCAGGGAGTGGCACCAAGGACGCTGTTTCTGTAGTCATCACCTCGGTGGGTCGGGATTGGGTTCGCGGGACGCATACTTAGATTGGTAGATAATATACAGACCAGTGTAGACCTAGTCGTAGGTAGTCGTATTGGTAGACGAATATAGCAACATGTTGACCGAAAACCCTTTGACCCCGCATGGGTCACGTCGGTCTGTCTTTTCGACTGCAGTAGTATCTTCATTTTATTAATGAACTATATTAACTGAGCCTTTAGACCTGTACAAGTGAACGAGTGTCTTGAAATCGACGCAACATGTTCGAAAAGGAACATTCCTAAAATGGTAATTCTCGATATTTCGTATTCTCAAGGCCGTGAATGTACTTTTTCAAACATATCTCTTGTATTTGAAGGCATACTATGGTAGATACATGATATTAAACCAGGCTACAGTATAATAAACGGAGGGGGGAAGGTGCGCACGGTCCAGGCAGCCCCCACGGACGATGCCAGCGCGAGCGCTCGATGACATCACGGGCGCTCTTGGTCACTCAGGGGGGTTTTGGGGTCCCGGAGTCCTGCCACTACCGGATTTTCTGAATGCACCCTATCCCGCTCCCCCTGGCGCGCGTAAAACATCCCAGATGGGTCTATCCATACCCTAGGAGCGGGATGTACACTAAATTTCCGCCCTGAACGGTGCCCGAGAAAGTGCAACGGTGAGCACAAGCGCCCAACAGTGACCAGCACCCGATTTGGCAGTCCTGACAGCTGCCATCAATGCTGCCCATCACAAGCATCATTCGGAGCATCCGGCAATTGCAGTGTTTCCCACTGTCTGTAGGTGGTGGGATACTCCTGGGCTGGATGTATGGCATGTTTTGGGCAAGTACCAATATTTGATGGATGAGGGTAGCCTCTACTAGTGCCATTAGAAATTTGTGGATAGTGACGATAGTCATAGTGCCGTTCGTCCGCACGTCCCTCCAGCTGATGACGAGAGTAGTGGATGATCATCGGTGCCGTTCGCCTGCACATTCCTCCGTTAGAAAGTTGTTGATAGTGGCGATAGTCGTAGTTGATCATCGGTGCCTTTCGTCCGCACGTCCCTCTAGGTCAAGGCCGTTGATGACGATTAGAGTCTTCCATTAGAAATTTGTTGATAGTGACGATAGTCGTAGTGCCGTTCGTCCGCACGTCCCTCCAGCTGATAACCAGAGTAGTAGATGATCATCGGCGCCGTTCGCCCACATCCATCCAACAGAGGGCCGTTGATAACGACCAGCAATCACTGGTGCCCTTCGCCCGCACATCCCTCCAGCTTAAGGTCGTTGATAATGATAGTCGTAGTTGATCATCGCTGCCGTTCCCCTGCATATTCCTCCAGCAGTTGTCGATAATGACGATTGTCGTAGTTGATCATTGGTGCCGTTCGTCCGCACATCCCTCCAGCTGAAGGCCGTTGATAACGACTAGAGTAGTAGATGATCATCGGCGCCGTTCGCCCACATCCATCCAACAAAGGGCCGTTGATAACGATCAGCAATCACTGATGCCCTTCGCCCACACATCCCTCCAGCTGAAGGTCGTTGATAATGACAGTCGTAGTTGATCATCGCCGCCGTTCGCCTGCACATTCCTACTGTAGAAGGTTGTCGATCATGTATAAACCTGCGGTCGAACGTCGGTGCCATTTGTTTTTCTATTTGCTCCGGTAGAATGTCGTCGTTAATGACCGATGTAGTAGTCGGTCATAGTCATAGTCGATCCGCCAAGTTCGTATTTCCACCATCAGCAGGTCGCAGAGTAGTAGTAGTTGGTTGGTGCTATCGCCTGATTATCTGAGGATCTGTTCAGTATAAGATATGCAGATTTGAAAGAAGCCTACACATACTCTCTGCATGTAGCCGAAATTTAACAGTCAATACGAAGCAGCCGCGAAATGCCCTAACAAGTCATTGATAACCAGCACAATTGTCAGCAACAGTCAATGTGCTCTCTCCCAATCTGAGTCTTGCGTATTGGAGATTCGTAGCGTCAGGTTGTCACGGAGCAGTTGCACGATATGAGCTGGGTCCTTGCAGCTCTCCTCCGCAAGGATGTCGATCTCAGAGATGGCGTCGTCGAATGCTTGTTCAGCCAGGTGGCAGGCGCGACCCGACCATCTTTATGACCTAGTTAGTATGTGTGGTACACGACCTACAAGAACGCGCCCACCTCTATAGTCCTCAGCCAGCTCAGCCAGGTTAGCGAGGTAGACAAAGTCTTCACGGCTTTTAGGCATATGAGACAGCGTCAAAGAGTGATTGACAGCCTCTGCCATACGTTGAGAACCGGATGACAGGTGGTGCTGGTGAAGTGGTGGTGCTGGACGGAAAACCACGAGGACAGGTGTACAGACAATTTGGGCGACATTGAATTCATGAGGTGTGTTGAAGAGACAACGCCGATTAGCAGCGGAGTACTAGTCGATCCTCAATTGTCGGCGTCCTTCGTCGGCTCATTACCCCAGCAAGTGGACGTCGATCATCATCAGAGTAGTGGTCGATCGTCACTGTTCTTCGTTATCACCGCCCTGGTAGCAGGACATTGGTCATCAGCAGAATAGTAGTTGGTTGCTGTCCTTCGTTGGTCCATCGCTCCAACAGAAATCGATTAATAATCAAAAGGGTAGTAGACGACACCCTAATCGATGCTCTTTTGAGTATGTCACCCCCAAATATTGACTGCATTGACCACATACCTGCCTTTCACAGCCAAACTTGTAGGTCCACCAGCGAATGCTAGTACCAGCAAAAACCGTCAATCCCAGGCAGGTCTCTCTGGGAGCAGCTGTATGTAGGCAAATAGCGAAATCGTCTCCCTGCTGGAGATGTTCCATTGTCAGTGACCAACCGCAATGTCAAAATCGTTAAACAATACCTTTACTTCCATGCTGAAGATGTTAAATTCATGAATCGGCGAATGATGTTAATAAGGATGCGTTGATAGGTGCACAGGACATGATGACGATGGAGTATGGAGATGTCGTCTCTTGCATGGTCGATGTTGAGAGCAAAGGGTGGTGTGTGAAATACACGTTGTCTAACAATACGTTGATTGTAGATCGGCTAAAACCCTTCGTCACGTGCACCTATACCCAGATTCGGACCAGGAGCCGCTGCAGATTCAGTTCTCGTATTACAATAAGTAAGTATTGTACTTAGTAAGTGTGAACATAGTGTAAAGTACCCTACTACCAGATAGTTTGATATGCATATTTAGAATTCCAGTTATTAATAAAAAATGTCGAAGCCATGTCCAGCACAGTGTCTGTTCTCCAATCCTTAGGAACCGCACCACGGCCAAAGGAAGGAGAGAGCATGCAGCTTTGGCGAATGCTGCGCAAGGGTACTATCGCACCTTGTACTCTTCCAGTAGATGACGCAGTTGTTTTGGTTATCCGATACATTAAACCTTGATTTTCGTCTGCGCTTGCGGGGGTCGGTGAGTACCATTCAATAAATGCCAGGGGCTCTTTGTGCCATGAGCTGGGTCGCTCTCTGGGACCCATTGTTGTCTCCAAGATATCCGGAAACGAAAATATAACACGAATGCGGCCAATCCTAGTCCCTAATTTAATATGAGCTACCAGTACCAGAGAGATGCGAATGTAGAGCCGCGTACCTTCTACACCAGTGGATTCGGCCGAGTCTCCAACTAGTACAACAACAGTATCAAATTGACCTTGAGGATGCGTTTGTGATTTCCGTAATGCCTTTACAATCTCGGCTTTGGAGTCATCATCGTTAATCGCAGTAGGATGGAAGCGGAAGAGATTGTAGACATCGAGTTTATCGAATGGAAGGTTATAGGTGTCGATATCGCTGATGCGGGCGCGAGGCTGAGATTCGGGTAGGCGGCTGTTGACATACAGTTTTAAATAATGGTCGAAGTCCGGGGCGTTGTGCTTCTCTCTAATAACATCAATTTTGCATTTGGGGTATGTCGGATGCTTGGAGATAGAAATAGAAGTAGTAGATTTGGTAGGACCAGGAGTGGGGGTTGGCTCCATAGATATATCACCCGAAGAGGAGGAGGTTCTTTGATGGGTCTCGAGGCGAGAGAGTCTCTCTTGTCGAGATAGCCACCGGGTCATTTGAGGGAATTCGTCTCGTTTATTGGAGGCCCGAAATCCGTTTTTGGCAAAATCAATGTGAAGGCGCTCGAACATCTCGGTATTATAATTGTCAGTGGTGCCGAACAATGTGATACATCAGGAAAAACACTTTTGCTCAAAGAGACTCCAGGGACGACTCAGGAGTGTCTTGGGACGCTTAGGATGCTCAGGGCGTCAGGTCTATTCAGGGATCTTTAGGATAAAATCAATAATTTCAGGATTACTCAGGATGCTCTAGGACGTCCCAGCTAATCTGAGGACATACTTATGTCAAACTCTAGTACTACTTATGTCTTTCTAAGATTACATCTAGCTATTATTTATGTACATCCTGTAGTAGTATTTTGAGTACAATATGACATTCGTGAGTAACACATATTTATTATCTGGACTTGTCTTACCAGTCTCATAGTCGTATCTTATGTTATTTCAAAGTGTGTACTGAGCGTTCTCTACATACTTTTTGAGTTAGACTCTAGAACATTATAAGACTAATTTTTGTTGACCTTAGGTGGGTCCAAAGTGACTCTTAAGTGTGCGATAGAAGCTATCAAAGGCGCTGTTCTATGTCATCTAGAGTTGCAACTGGATCACTCGGGTTTATGAAAGAAATTCACATATCATGCAGTATAAATTTAAAATGTTGGTTATAATATAACTATAGCGTCTAGAGAGGATAGAGAGGGTTGACTGCGCAAGTATCAAATGCTAATCTGATCGCTGTTATTAGAATCGCCAGTACCAGCACCATCACTAGCACCACTACCACTAGCGCCACCAGCAGCGCCACCAGCAGCGCCACCAGCGCCGCTACTAGCATTAGATCCAGAAAGCCGTCCGCCCATAGGAACTCTATTGAGAGCGTCAAAGTCCACATCTTGGAATTCTTCCTCAATAGTGTCTTGATCACTCTCTAGGAGAAGCTCAAGATTAAGAGCAGATTTACTATATCATAGAATAAGCAATAATATAAAAGTGAAGACAGTACCACTTACGCGAGACGCAGGAACAGAGATTGCTGAAGATCCTCAATATATCGGGGAGCACGCTTCTCCATTGTGTTCCATGCAGCTGAGAAGTGTGCGTATCTATAAATGCGCACACATGTAAGCATATAAAGAAGTTTCTAATAGCATAACATACCTCTTTGATGCATTGTCTTCGCTAAAATTGATACTTTGTTCTTCGCCCGAGGTCCAACATTTGAGACAGGATTCGACCTATATGATAGTTAGTGATAAATATAGAAGGATGATCAGGTACTCACGCAGGTGACAACAAGAACGATAATGGAGGAAAACACCTTTTTCTCCCCAACCATCGCCTTGAGAACAGATTTGTCCGCCTTCCCCTTAGTAGTAAACCATATCTTTCGTATAACATCACCAAAGATTTGGTGTTTGAATGGCGTCAAAGTATTATAACTCTCCTCCTAAAGCAAGATATCAGTGGAGATAAGTTAGTATAAGAATATCGCTTGCCTTTAAATCGATATCATCGAACTTGAAGATGCCACCAGTCAATAGCCATTGGATTTTTTTAGCAATTTCGGGCTTGGAGTACTGGCCTGGGATACCATAGTAGAGCGAGATCATATCCTTAGTCTTCGTAACCAAGGCATTGGTCAAGCCGCTCTTGCCATACGCAGTCTATAGCGCGTCAGTAATTAGTTTAACACTGAGAAGGTAAGTAAATCCTACGAATGTGATAAGCTGCGCATAGGTGTCCTTGTCCTTTGAAGCACGTTTTAAGATTGATGGAAAGGACTCTACACCTTCATCGTTCTTTGGGCGATCCTTCTCAGCCTTCTGAGCTGCTTCATGAAGAAGCTTGCTAAAGAATAAGGTGCGACTGTTAGGCTCTGAAGGAGGATAGACATCACCCATAGCGGCGCGCTCTCTACAGTACGCCTTGGCCACTATAGCGAGAGATTTGGTGTTGGGAGTGAAATGCTTTTCCGTCACCTTAGAACCTTTCCTCTGAGAAGTCTCTTCTTTAGTGACGGTGTGAGAGTGACTACCAGAGGTGAAGACATCAGGAGTGCTTCGTATAGAACCGGCAGCCTTGCGAATAGGAGTGGAAAAGGCGGTGTGAGCAGTTGTAATACGGTGATTTCCTTTCCTAACTTGAGGGGTGGTCTTAGAGAGCTATAAAAATGATGATGTGAATAGAGATTCAGTAGCTATTTGTGAACCTCACCCCATTAGTCAAATATGCCCGCTTATTCTCCGCTACTCCTCCCATATTGTCCTCATCCATCTCTTCATCATCGTCTTCATCTTGATTTGTGCCTATTCCTGTACCGTAATGATCATCCTCGTCTGATTCATTAGCCGGAGCTATACTCGTTCGACCACCCAGCTGACTGATGATTTGCAACTCGTCCTCGTTTAAGATGATGTCTTGGTTGGTTCTTTTACGCTTGGGGCTAGGAGCGTCATCATCCTGAGCCGCACCGTCTGGGTGTTGGTTACCATCATCATCTTCGTCATGACTGTCTTCGTTTTCATGTTCCATCATTCTCTGATTTAAATCACGAGCTTCTATACTCATAGAGGTAAGCATTAATGAAATGGCTTTGAGTATTTAAGCGCACTTACGTTGAATAGCCACCTCATTGACAGCATCTGTCGGTTTTGAAGTGCCAGTAGCCTTTCGGGGGGTGGGTTTGACAGTTCCATCAGCACGTTGCTGAAGAGCTAAAAGCATCTCTCTTTCCTTCTTGGAAAGAGGCTTGAGGGTGGAGGCGTTGTTAGTGCGTGATTGTGATGATGAGGATTGCCTAGAAGTATTTCCATGGGAATCATTAGACCCAGAGCGACGTCTTTTTCCCCTAGTAGTAGCTGCCATAGAATGAGAAGAGATAGAACAAGAAGAGTCAGAAAACAATTGGTGTAAAGAGTCTCAGAGTTGAGATTGGAGTAAAAACGAAGTCGAACCACTGCTTATAATGTTTGATGCGTTCTAAGGGAATTTCCCACAAGCACAAATATTTGTAGAGAAATCGTCATTCGTCTCAAATACTGCAATAATATAGGCCTAAGCTATGCATTCATAAACTTGTTCTTAGCCCAGCCATTTCTATCCTTAATCCACGTATTAGCCATTTTATCAGAATGAAATACTATGGACGCCCTTAAACCTTTGAAATGAAGATTGAAGTGTGAGAGCGACTGAGAACGAAAGAGAACTGCATCGCCAGAGTAAAGTCTGAGACGAATACCTAGTTCTTTAAAACATAAATCTCCCTCTTCACCATCCTCACATTCATGAATGACAAGGACGACACAAAAATTCTTGTCCATCTTGTCTCGGTGAATAATCGTGGAGACATTGAGATTGAGAACATATCCAGTGAATGGCCAGCATGCATATGAAGCGCCAGCTGGAAGAACCTCCAGGCTGATGCCTAATATATCACACTCCTCCGGCAGAACATCAGATACCTTAAAAACTTGTTAGAGACATTAAAATAAGTCTTTAAAAGAAAACTGTACCGCAGTGGAGACCCATTCAAATAAGTCTTCAAGTATCTTTTCGAGTGCGGCACTCTCTTCTAGCAAAGCCTCTCTCTCTTGGCTATAGTAGGGAGTCAACTGAGTAAAGTTGGCTTTCTTCGTCTTTCCTTCTCGTAAGATAGAGCTTGGGTGGACATCTATAGGCACTTCATCTCCCTTCATCGTATTAATCAGTAACTGATTGATGAAATTAATGACGAACTTACTGATGGAATAAATCGGAAGTAGCTATCAATATGAAAAGCACGATATTTTGTAGTACTGCCTTCTTTTTTACTGTCAGTGTATCGGAGAATTCCTGGATACGCTGTCTGGACATAGCGTAGACACCTCTTCTTAAGTTCAGGAGGAAGATCTGGTAAAACGATGGCCTGAGCTTCTCCGTATGAATCATTAATACGTAGACGCTCTCTAAGTGCAATAAAGTGAGCAGAAGAATGAGGATAGTAAAGTAAAATAGACTCACTCATTTAGTAACGCGGTGTCTAGCATGATATATGGACTGTCAGATAGACGTACTCCTGTCTCCAGTGCTGCTATTAGCTGTCAAAACATCAGTTTAGCGCACGCTTATTTGTTGAGAAATAATGTGAGTACCTTGGAAGAGAAGTCGTCTACCGACTCTGAACGTATTGCTGCATCGGCCTGATTCCTTTCCGACTCTGTGATCTCATATTGCTGATCTTCAGGTATAACAAACTTCGAGTTCTTCTCATTATCTGGCCTGAATCCCGTATTGATTATGGTTAAAGAAACAGGCGCTTTCTTCGAAGAATTCGAAGAAGGCTGAGATGAGACTACATCCATAAAGCATGTTGTCCATGCGGTCTTATCTCTAGGCACGAGAAAATGACTACAATGAGTTAGCTTTATAGATAGTGGAAATAGAAGATTACATACCTTTTCATGAGTGCGTCAAAAGCCAAGTCCGACTGGTCAATATCACAGATACTGAATTCCTCTGGCACTACGCCCAGCCATGGAATATCTGGTCGAAAGGAAGTCTTGAGACGCATATCATAAGATGAATTTCTTAGCATCGCAATTGCTGGAATGATATCTTCAAGAACCGCCTTGCCCAATCTATCGTCTAAGAAAAGGATCAACCAATTGAAAGACGATGAATCCATAGATAGATACCTTTGCTAGGGTTTCGAAGAATACCATAAAGAGATCGTAAATCTTGAATACTGATAACGTCAGGTGAAAACTGAGTTCGAAGATTGGCCATAGCGATAAATGCCAGCATATAAACGGTACCTGTAGATTATTTGATCCTCAAGTTGTTTATAAATAAACAAGAGAAAGAGACGATACCTCCAGCAGCCATAACAGCATACGTGCTACCGTTTGTCACATGTCTTTCTAAGGTTCTGGGTTTTGCATGCGTGTAATCAGGGGTCTTCAATAGGATCTCCGCACTTAGATTCTTGCAGATCTGCTTCATGGATGTGCCTTCCACTGCGGCTGCTCTGAAATAGTAAGTTGAGTTTGTGTTCAAAGAAAGCCATGGACTTGGGAGTATGAACTTACTGTCGAACTTTTGCACTAAAGTGAATGGATTGTATCATATATGCGAAATCCCAAGTGGAGCGCGAGTCGAGAATACTTGCACAATTCCTGGCGACATTCTCTAGTGAGTCATTCTGGAGAGATGTCGGCAACCCTAGGGCTGGAGATTGGAAGAAATGTGCGACAAGATGATGGCCATGGTCAGTGCTCATCAGCACTTTCCTAGCAGTAGCTGCGATCTCCACAAAGAGTACTTCAGTTCGATCAAGGACTTTATGAATCACCTTTTCCAACAAAGGAAAGTTTGCCATATAGCCAGGTGGAGTTTGAGCTGGTGAATCCTCATCCTCGCTGTTCTGCTCCGTCCTTCCACTGGATTCTAGAGGTGGAGGTCCAAGGAGACCCCAAGCTGGCATTGCGGCAGATACTTTTTCATTTCGCTTTGGGATAGAGCGCGGGTTTCCTCCACCTCCTCCACCTCTATCTTTTCCTCTCGCCCTTGTCTTGACACGACCACGGCTAGCTTTCCCAAGACTAGACTTCTGACCATCTAGTCCACTTCGGAGGCCAGTATCATGATGATGAGAAGTATCGAGACCAACATGGGTGGAACAGAGGCCATCCGAGTCGAGGTCATCAGCAGGAGTTCGTGAATGGTCCGGAGAGGAAGAGAAGCGCCTTGCCCTGACACGGCGAAGGAACTCTGGGCTAGGAGAGCGAGGCCTTCGACAAGGTGTGAAAGAGGAAGCAGGGGTGGCAATTGGTCCTGGAGTAAAGACATACGACATTGCCAGGGTATCAGGCGTAGAGCGAGGCATAGAGTGTGGAGTATGAAGAACGTCAGGATTAATGCATCCCAGATCTGGAGAGAGCGCGCATGTGTGCGTAAGGATGTGATGATCATAGGTGGACATCAACGCTGTCGATGATAGAGGCTGTGTTGGTAGATGGGTCCAAGGCGGCTGGAGACGACTTTGTTCATCGCCTGGAGATCTAACAATAGAACTCTAATAAATAGATTAGTATTGTCTTCTGGAAAATAATTGATGTTTTGCGTACCAGATAGGTAAGGCTGGCTCCAGAGTCCAGTCCAAATAGCTCATGTTGTGCTTGGTGGTGCTAAATGAATCTCAGTAGTGCAGGGAAAGAGGAAGTGATGATATGCTCACAAGACTGGTGAACCCATCGTTGTGCTCTGTCTTCACCACCAGTTCTTTCTCCAGCTTCTGAGTTGCAGACTCTCTCAACGCTGCTGGGAAGTTGCGGTTATTTTGATCGTTTCGGTCATTTCGGTCATTTTGGTGGTTGCGGACGCATTGCAGTACCCACTCAAGTTCCTCCGGGGTTAAGGCGCTCGACATGTGAAAATAGTAGAGCAGCGAAGTCTTAGTCTAAGTCTTTGGAGTCAACGTAGTCACATGGCTAGCGCCAGCACTGGCGCTGGTCATGTGACTACGTTCCCTTGTCTCATCGCCTCCCTCGGGCCTCTTCAATCTTGATATCGTGCATCGCAAGATGTTCCATCTCGGCGACGCGACGCTCGTTGGATGGGTTAGGTGCTGGCCGTGGTCCAGGACGTTAGTGGGACTTGGGATCGACATACCTGGTGCGTAATTTTGGGATCGTTGTCCTCTTCTATGTTGAGCTAACGAATACTGCGGTTAGTACAGTGCGTGGCCATTGGGAGACTTTAACTCACCAGTACCAACGCTGGCACCTCAGGGATGAGGCCAACAGACATCCACTGCACTAATATAAGGTAAGTACAGCGCATCGTCATTGAGAAGGACATCAAGAACTTACCCATGCCATTCACCAGCACAAGCCAGTTCACGAGGACGCCAATGTCCAACAGCTGCGATGAGGACGAAGATCAGCGTCAGCGCCAGCATAGGCATCACCTGGAGATGAATGAGGATGAGGCACGACGTGCTCAGATGTGTGCACTCACATTCTGCACCCCGAGCCACCCTGGCATCCACATCCGCATCCGCCATCATCATCACCCTCGACTATGCCCTAGCCACAAACGCGGGTCTACGTTTGTTGTGTGTACCACCACCCGCTGCCGCTGCTGCCAGCCATGGTCAGTGTGGACGTTGATTCGACCTCCAACCGTCGCAATCTGTACCACCATCCACGACCCGTCGCCGCCACCACTACTCAGCATCAGGATCGACTTCGACACCAGCGCCAGCACCAATATCGACCCGATCTTGATGGGGACTGGGCGGGCTGGAGGTTAGATCAGATATGCAAGACCGAATACCTACCTTGGGCTTGGAACAACCAGCCGACCCCAACCTCTCATCTCCTCCATTGCGTTCCAGGCTGTTCCTCCGACCATCGTCCACTGACCGCGTCTCGTCCGATGGCCCTTACAACATCCCCTTCTCTCGACGTTTCTGCCCACGAGACAACGTCTATCGCTTGTTTTTTACCTCCTGCGGGTCCGTCGACTCGATATACAGCTGCGCCCATCCCAACATCAGCATTTAACCCTTCAAAACGACATCTGGTCGACTCGTACGCGTCTGGCGCCTTGGTTTGGAGGAAAACCAGCTGTGTCGGTGCGGGAGATCAACATCTTCTTGTTCCCCGACCGTTTCCGCCCTCGCTTAGATGTCCCTCCACAACGACACCCCTCGCGTTTTGGTCGAGTTGTACGTCTCTGAGACTGTCGACTCGGGATTCGGCTGGGCTGGGCTGGAAGGAAAGGGATATGGGAGGTTTAGTCTTCAGCATCGGCATCGACGCGCAAGGTGACGTCTGGCGGACCCAGTACGATACGCGGGATGGGATGGAGGGGTGGCTAGCATGGCTAGAGGTCAGGTTGCGTGGATGGACGCGCAAGTGCTGGACCCACCTCTGGTCATTCCCCACTCGTTTCCCTCGACGTTCCCCACCTACGAGTCCCTTCAGGCCGACATCCTTCGTCCTCACTTATATGTTGGGTTTCGTGCTTCTGGTGACTCGGGATTTGGCCAAACTGGAGGGAAGGAAGGAGGATGGGTCAGGCGGGAGATCAGATTTGGCGCGCAAGACGAAATCTGGCCGACTCACAGCTGGATAATGACGGGGGCGGTTTACAGGATGGGATGGAGGGATGGAACGGTTGAAGGTCTGGTTGGGTGGCTCAACGCAGAAGGGGAATGAGACGTACCTTCGAAAGGCCGTCTCCCTTCATCTTTCGTTCCGCCATTCCCTCGCCGCCTCATCTTCAGCTCCCTTTACAACGATATCCCCTGCGTACCTCGCCTCTTCTACGCGCCTTCAAGTTGCGACTCTTGGGGTCAGTAGGGCTGGGCTAGGTGTTAGATGGGTCGCACGAAACAGCAAAGGAATGTATGCACTCACCCGTAGCAGCAGAGGTATGTGGACCGGCCTTTTCTTCCATCGAATAAATCTAACGTTAGTTTATGAATGTTCTTAGGACCGTAATAGCTTACCTCACACACTACAACCACGACTACGATGTCCACGAAGGTTCGAATCGCGAACGAACACACCTACTCGTCCAACTTCTCGAGTCGACGTTAATCTCGGTATGGCGAACGGAGGGCGATGATTACGCGTCGGGATCGTAGACGGACATGGGTATCTCACACACTACAACTATAACCGCGACTACGACGTCCACGAAGGTTCGAATCACGGATGAACACACCTACTCGTCCAACTTCTCGAGTCGGCGTTAATCTCGGTATGGCGAACGGAGGGCGATGATTTACGCGTCGGGATCGTAGACGGACATGGGTACCTCACACACTACAACTACAACCGCGACTACGACGTCCACGAAGGTTCGAATCACGGACGAACACACCTACTCGTCCAACTTCTCGAGTTGGCGATAATCTCGGTATGGCGAACGGAGGGCGATGATTTACGCGTCGGGATCGTAGACGGACATGGGTACCTCACACACTACAACTACAACCACGACCACGACGTCCACAAAGGTTCGGATCGCGGACGAACACACCTACTCGTCCAACTTCTCGAGTTGGCGATAATCTCGGCATGGCGAATGGAGGGCGATGATTTACGCGTCGGGATCGTAGACGGCAGTGGGTGGACATGGGATTTGACGACAACAACATGAGCCCGTGCAGGTGCCGACAGGACTTACCGTGCACCAAACCCCAGCAACCAGCATCAACGTGCACCCAAACAAGAGAACGACGAATACACCTACTCGTCTAATTTCTCGATTGGGTGGTCCCGTTGGTTTGTTGAACGGCGGTGGTTTGATTTGGCGACCAGCATTGGTGTTGGTGGGACGCTAGGCATTCAGTGAAGAGTTAGCCCAGCGCACCATGGATCGACGGCGACCGCAAGACTCACTAGCGCCCATTAACACCTTGCTCCACCGCCTCTCGGCGTGCACCGTATCGCCATGATCCACGTCCGGACGGCTACGACATCCAGAACGCGCCGTCAGTATCAGCACAAGCGCCACGAGCTACTCATCCCCTCTGTCTCGCCTTCCTCGCGTCAACGTCGGCCTCCAGCTCTCCATGAACGTTGAAGACGGCACCAAACACGTTGTGCGACCAGCGCCAACAGAGGAAGGGACTGGATGGGCGGGGTGGATACGAACGGGACTGCATATTGCGTCGACACCGACGGTTGTAGGTGTCCTCATCACCAGCGTCGATGTTGACTCGATGTTGAGACTGGCGCCCTCGTAATCCCGACCTGGTTACACAGTTGTCTGGGATCTTCGTGGAAAGCATGAAGTCGTTGCACTGGCTTATGGTGGCGGTGGGGGCACACTGGCAGGTCAAGGTGGTGCGGGTGTTGGTATGGCTGTTGGAGGCAGACGAGGAATGAGCGATATTGCATGGCACCCGGATAATGTATGGTCACACTCGTGGTTTATTTTCTTTACTGACGATCATTGCAGGCCACAAGAGTTGTGACGGCTTCTGAGGACGATTCATCTCCAATTATCATGGTTTGGGATTTACGCAACGCTCGTGCCCCAGAAAAGGTATGGATCACTGAATCCCGTGTATCTACTACTTATCTTGCTCTAGATTCTCACTGGACATGAGAAAGGCGTTCTCTCCCTGTCATGGTGCAAGAAGGATGCAGATTTGCTGCTGTCTTGTGGAAAAGACAATCGCGCGCTTTGCTGGAACCCGCAGACGTCAGAGATCATTGGAGAGGTCAATTTCTTTCTACAAGCCTTCACGCTATTGCTTACATACCGTACCTCAGCTTCCATCCGCAGACAATTGGGCGTTCTAGGTCGACTGGTGCCCTCGTAATCCCGAGATACTTGCTACAGCTTTCTTCGACGGGACTATCGGCATTCATTCCCTACAATCCACCAACGAACCCACTGCTGGTTCCAAAGCCGCTGCACCATCTGACGGCGCTGATATCTTTGATGCGCCTAGCTTTTCCAGAGCCGGTCAGCAAGGTACACTTTCACTCAAGCAACCGCCCAAATGGCTCCGTCGCCCTGTCTCCAGCTCTTTTGGATTTGGTGGCAAACTTGTCACTGTGTCGAGTTTGCCTTCGGCTCAGGGGAAGACACAAAGCAGTGTCGCACATATCAGAAAGGTGGTCACCGAGACGGATTTAGTCGAGCGAGCTGTCAAGTTGCAGGAGGCCATGGATGGAGATAGTTTGCAAGCTTTTGCTGAAGAGACTGCCACTGCTGGCGGCGAGGCATGGAAAGCTCTGTTGAGTTTGTTCAAAGCCAACTCGAGGAGCGAACTTGTGACTTTACTCGGGTTCTCAAAGGAGGAGATTGCTGCTCGGGTTGCCGACGCCGTTGAAAACCTGAAAAACTCCACTACAGCGAAATCTCCATTTGAAGAGGATATAACGCCTGCGGCCAAACCACACGAGTCGGTAGTCTCCTTTGCGGAGCCAGAAAGTCAAGAGGTACCCTCCGATCGAAGCGACGCTGGAGATGACGCTGCTGTGGCATTGGAGCAGACACCATCTGAACTCAGTGTGTGCATCACCTCGGATACACAGCAAGCGGACGGGGAATCCACCACCACTGCCACCAGTCTCTTTGGCGATGACATTCCTGGAACCCCACATCACGAGTTCTTCAACACCGTAGGGGTCGCTCAGGATAATGGCGAGTCTCATGCAGTCCTTGTGCCACACATGAATTATGGTCTCGACTCCTCGGTTGCTGCTACCATTGGTTCTGGGCCATCTTCAGTTACCTCTGAAAGTACGAAGAACAACGGGTTTAGAATATATCCGTCCGAGGAATCTGAAACCGACGGGCTGGTGACTAAGGCGCTTGTGCTAGGCGATTTCGAATCTGCAGTCTCACTATGCCTCTTTTGGATCGTTTCGTGGACGCCATCCTCCTTGCTGTGCGGGGCGGTCCGGAACTCTTGCAACGCACCCAGAAGGCATACTTTGAGCGCTGAACCACTCAACTTCCTAATCTTCGCCTCTTCCAGTCCATTATCACCAACGATTTGGGCAACATCGTTCAGAACGCGGACCTGCAAGAATGGCGTGAAATTTTCGTCGTATTGTGCACCTTTGCGTCACAGGAAGAATTCCCTACACTTGCAGAGCAACTCAGTAGTCGCTTGGAGTATCAGTCTACCGTGGCGAAGACCTCAGATGATCCCAATGTGAAAGAGGAAGGTTCTGCGTACAAGAAGAACGCCATGCTTACGTATCTCGCCTCTTCCCGCTTGGAGAGGCTCGTCGATATTGGGGCGCCTGCGCAGACCTAGAATTCAAGAGGGAAAAGCTGTTGGGTGCAGCCAACTCGGGCCCTGTTGCTAGCTCCTCCGCAAGCACTTCGAAGACGACCGTACTCCTCTTACTATGAATGGAACACCATCCAATGCCGGGACTCCTCCCCCCCCCCAAGCAAGACCCAGGAGGCTGGAACGATGCGCCTACAGTTGCCTCACGTCCACCGAGCTGGGCACCTGTTATTCTCTTCAGGTTATGGGCCCTGTGATACCAGCAACAGCACCGACGCTGACCTCAACATCGACGCGATCACGATGAATACACCTACTCGTCCAATTCAAAGGTCGAGTTTTTGGTGTTGGCTGGCCATTGGGTTTGGGAATGGTTGGGTGTTGGTCGCGTTGGTCGCGTTGACCGTGTTGGCCGCATTGGCATTGGTGTTGGTGTTGGGTATGGGTTTTGAGGGCATGGATAGCGCTTTACCGAGCTTGAGGTGCGTGTTTTACTCGTGCCCTTGTGTCATTGTAGTCTTTAGCGCATGGCTGGCTGCTTACAATTATGTCTAATACAATACCCATCTTGTTGGTTTAGTTTTACTATGATGTGACATTGTTCTCTTGTATATTTCACAAATAGAATTCAATCTCAAGATTTATGTTTTTAGTGATGGGAAAGTAATACCTGTTATGGTGGCCCTATGAATATTGACGTTGTCGGTCAGACACAGAACTATTCATACTACCGCTATGTCAGACGAACCTCCTCATTCCGATGGAAGTATGATATCTGGATCAATCGTCAACAGAAACTATCTAGTGCCTAGGGGCTTTGCTTCACTGACTTGGGAACAGCTACAGGCCATGCCACCAAGTCCCACAAGTTCAGAAATTCGTTGGTCTAATGTTCAGTGAGTAATTGGTATAGGACTTTAGGCTTACTTACAACTGTGTACTCCTATTCAGTAGGTCCTTGACCCCCTGTCCAGGCTCTTGTCGCTCAGGAAGATGTCTATCACCTATGGAATCCCCACTGGCTGCCAAAACCAGTGTTCGCTTGAAAGTGCCGGAGCTCTCTACGCCTCCCTCAATCTCTGCTACTGAAAATATAAAGAAGCTCCCCTTACCTCTAGACCCACAGGATGACAGCATATCCGTTACTGAATCAGAGACGGAGCCAGAGACGGACGAAAACCTTAGTCCTCAAGGCTTGATACAGAAACTTCGCCATCAGCGCTTTCTGATTACAGGAGAGCTCAAGAGTAGAGAGAAGACTATCGAGGATAAAGAGAGAGTTATTGAACAACAGAAGGCCGATATTCTCATTCTACGTGCCAATGAAGCAGCCTTACGAAGAGAACTGGAGGTATACAAGAGACGGGCATCGAGGTGTAAAGTTAAGCTGGAGAATATAAGGGCTTATGCGGAATCTTTGGAATGAGGTATGCTATATATACAATCGCCATACAGAGACTAATAACTCGATCTAGTGTCTTGTGACAGATGGCTTCTTATGATATGGAATTGCGTCGGCCGATCTTAGGTGCCACATATCATTCACGTGCATAATCTCTCTAGCTGATATACTTTTTCAGTAGATCTTGTTCTCCCACAATACCTATCCTTGTCGTATATCCTCTTTCGATGCCTAATACATGCCCAGTCTGTCACAAAATCTTTCCTACATCGAAGGGCAGAAACATTCATCTAAAGCGCGCAGTACTCTGTCGTCACTGGGGAAAGGGCAATTCCTATACTGTGCATGATCCTGTGTCAGTTGATGAGAGCAATGATATGGAGGAAGGAGCAGCATCAGATGAGGGAGAACACGATCCGAATGAAGATGAAGACGAAGCACTGGACGATATAGGGCAGTCATGGCTTGAGCAGGACCTAGATGATCTCTTTTTCATCGATCAGGAGGAGATAGAGGTTGAAATTGGAGAGGCGGGTCCTGGGCCTTCTACACGAGCATCAAGAGCACGTCAGAAAACCTTTCACCGAACTCTTGAGGAGGAAGATGATACCAGGGAGTGTGACGCCTTTGATGACGCTGCCCATGTTATCAGAATCCAACCGTCTCTTCATGACCAATGGAAGAAGCTGTTTTCTTCGGAGATGAAGGACGATGAAGCTACTAAAGGCTACTCCTCCATTGGTGATGGTGTTAATCCCTTCGCTCCTTCTGCTTCTGGAGTCAATTTATTCGCTCCTTTTGCATCGGAGATGGACTGGAGAGTAGCCAGATGGGCAGTACAAGAGGGTATAGGTCATGGGTCATTCGATAGACTTATGTCCATTCCTGGGGTATGTTTATGTGTCATATTCTTATATCAAGCGTTCTTATTACTTCTAGGTCCAAGAAAAGCTAGGATTGTCCTATCATAATATCCGAGGCATTCATCAGATTATCGATAATCAGATACCAGAGCGCGCTGGAGACTGGTGCTGTACTGATCTGGTCTTCGATGAAAGCCCAGGAAAGGAGTACAAGATACGCCATAGAGACGTTCTCAAAGCCATTGAGAGTCTATGGGGCTCGCCCTCACTAGCCTCTCATCTGGTATATAGGCCTTCCAAGATCTTCTCAGACGAAAATAGAGATAATCGTATATATACAGAGATGTGGACGGGATCTTGGTGGTGGGCTATTCAGGTAAGTCTTATGTATTTCTAGATATTATTACTACTGGTAAAGCGACCACCCTTTTAGACAAAGCTCCCCAGAGGTGGCACTCTTGCCCCAGTCATCATTGCGACTGACAAGACCCAACTGACTCAGTTCAGCGGTGGCAAATACGCTTATCCAGTCTATCTCACGCTTGGAAATATTCCCAAATCCATACGAAGAAAACCATCCAAGCAGGCCTGTGTTCTTATCGCTTATCTTCCTGTATCTGAGAAGCTCAAGGGCTCAAATTTATCCAAGAAGAACATCGGTATCCGCAATCAACGACTCTTCCACGAGGCAATGCGCATTATCCTCGAACCTCTTATCAAGGCTGGTACTGAAGGCGTCGAGATGGTAGGAGGCAATGGAGAAGTCAGAAAAGTCTTTCCCATTCTCGCCTGCTATGTCGCCGACTTTCCCGAGCAATGCCTCATAACTTGCACCAAGTATGGCACATGTCCTAAGTGCAAAGCACCTTCAAATAATCTTCAGCATCCATTACCAGCTGATGACCGCACATCATCCTGGACTCTACATGTCATCGAAGAAGCTAAGCAGAGCGCTTCCAATCCCTCCCAATTCTACCGTCACTGTATGGCAAAAGATGTTTCTGGCAGCGTCTTTGTCCCCTTCTGGAAGGATCTCCCTCTCTGCGACATACACTCCTCTGTGACCCCCGACGTTTTACATCAACTATATCAGGGCGTTCTCAAGCATCTCATATCTTGGTGTCAGCTTCTAATGACTCCAGAAGAACTTGATGCCCGCATACGCACTCTTCCACGTGCTTATGGAGTTCGTCATTTCAGTAATGGTTTTTCGATACTCACCCAGATATCTGGACCTGAACGGAAGAATATGGCGAAGATTCTACTAGCCTGCCTGGTTGGTAGCATCAGCAAAAAGGCGATTTCTGCTGTGAAGTCACTGCTGGACTTTATTTACTTGTCTCAATATCGTGCACATGATAGCATCACATTGGGATATCTCGATGACGCTCTAAAGGCCTTTCAAGCAAATCAGAAGGTCTTTATTGAGCTAGGACTGCGCTCAGATATGAATATTCCCAAATTCCATTCCCTAATCCACTACGTCAAGTCTATTCGTCTCTTCGGCACTACTGATAACTATAATACCGAGGCATTTGAACGCTTTCATATCGACTTCGCCAAGGAAGGATTTCGAGCCTCAAACAAGCGAGATGAATTTCCTCAAATGATCAACTGGCTCTCCCGGAGAGAGAAGATGGCCATGTTCGACAATTATCTTCATTCTACTGACACTAATCAGTCACCATCTGTCCAATCACGGCAAAAAGACGGCCCACATCTTGCTCAAAAGTCATTCTTCCATATCGCAAAACATCCTCCTTTTCCTTCACGTTCACTATCAGCCATAGAAGAACAACATTACGCTCCTCAGTTCTCTCAACATCTGAAGCAATATCTCAACAATCTCAAGCTAAAACGTACCAGTAATCAAGGCGCGCTCTATTTCAATCTTCCCTTTCAATCAATTCCCGTCTATCTCCAATTTCGCTTTCATCCACATACTCTTCATGATGAAATTGGTGATCCTGATCTCGAGGAGAGCGATACAGTTAAAGCTCATCCACGTTCAAGACAAGACCCTTCTGGACATTTTGATACAGTAGTCGTTATTAACAGCGATGACGCTGAATCAACAGGCGTCGAAGGTATGTCTTCTAATACTAGTATATTGCTAATCAACTATTTACTCATTATTTTCCAGGTACTCGCATTGGTCGAGTGCGTGTAATATTTGCATTTCCAGAGCAAGTGCAAAGTGTACTGGGTCTACAAAAGTCTCCGTCATGGTGGCCAAAAGAACCTTTAGCCTATATCGAATGGTATAAAGCTCTGAGGTCAACCGCTGATGAGACTACTGGTATGTATATAGTAAAGCGAACATCTCAGCCAGAGTTTGCTATTATTCCTATTTCACACATACGACAAAGCTGCATGTTAATACCTAGATTCTCAGACGATTTTAAGAGAAAGACTACTAATTGGACCTCTACTAACGTTTTAGACCTTGCTCCTTACTTCTATCTTAATAACTGGCAAAGTCCTTATGCATATCAGACAATTTGGTAGAAAATAATAATTTATGTTGTATTTTTCTCTAATTTTAATCACTATTGTGGATAGAAGTACGAAATAATAAAAGAGAATGGCCAGGACATGTCAGGATGTGTCAGGATGTGTCAGGATGTGTCAGGATGTGTCAGGGACACTCTAGGAGAGTCCAGGAACATCTAGAGACACCTAATATGTCCCCTTATATCCTGAAATGATGCCATCACTGTTGGGACGTCATGGGACAAAAGTCTTTTTCCTGATGTTATGGAGGATACGGAGGGTCTCCAGAAGCGTGGATAGTAATAGAGCGGAGAAACACGAAGAGCCAGAACAGTGAGTGGATGGGTGGATATTGAGGAGGGTGTTGATAGCGGATGGGCAGGCATGTTCAGTGTGATGAGCTACGATAGATGTCATGGGCCTCCAACGATATGTTGGAGACATTTGGACCACGAGCAGAAA
>Ga0247729_10000251_pt1 | contig 24013 bp, 24 predicted proteins | sample UWRJL133311R2_FD_180958 | JGI IMG/M metagenome (GOLD analysis project Ga0247729, IMG submission 180958) | Plant litter microbial communities from Arlington Agricultural Research Station in Wisconsin, United States - UWRJ-L133-311R-2 | ecosystem: Environmental > Terrestrial > Plant litter >... | reverse complement strand
GCGAGGTCCTCGATGCGCCGTCGTGGCGCTGGCTGGGGATCAACCAGGCCAACTGCGGCCTGACGATCATCCGCGTGCGCACGGCAAAGCCGCCGATGCTCGTGGTGCACAACGACCTCGGGCACCTGCCGCCCGAGCTGCGCACGGGCCTGCCGGTCGACCAGCCGTACTAGGCGCGCGTTTCGGGGCGTTGTGCCGTTCTTTTCGCCCCGAAAGTCCGACCTTGCGAAATGGCTGACGGACTACAGGTGTTTGCGGTACCAGTGCGTCGCATTCGGGTTGTCGTTGTAGGCCGGGACCGACTCGTAGCCGGCTGAGCGGTACAGGGCGTCGGCCGCAGCCTGGCTGGCGTTGGTGTCGAGGACGACCTCGGTCGCCCCGAAGCCGGCTGCCCGGTTTTCGAGCTCGACCAGGAGGGCGCGACCTGCGCCGGTCCCACGCGCGAACGGCTCGAGCCACACGTGCTTGATTTCGAAGCGCGAGACCGCGGTTCCCGTGGTCTCGAGGCGACGGATTCCGCCGCATCCGACATCCGCTGGTTCGCCGGCGAGGTTCTCGCCCTCGACGATGATGAAGACCCCGTCCGGGGGCACGAACTGTGCCGGGGTCGGGTAGGTGGGCTTGTAGACGCCCTGCTCGGGCGGAAAGCTCAGCGCCCGGCTGGCGAAGTAGTGCGAGAGCAGTTCGGTCGCCGACTCGGAGTCGGTGGGGGAGTCGCGCCAGGTCACCATGCAGCAAGCCTACGACCGCCGCGCGCAAGCCGTAGCGGCGGCCGCCGACTGGGTACGATTGGACCATGACAACCACAGTCGCCGTCGTCGGCGCTACCGGCAAGATGGGCCGTCTCGCCATCGCTCTCATCGACGCTTCCGACGACTTCGAGGTGCACGCCGCGATCGACTCGAAGGGTTCGCTCGAGCAGATGATCGGCGCGGATGTCGTCTTCGACGTCACCATCCCGGCGGTCTCGCAGGGCGTGGTCGAGTTCGCGATCAGCAACGGCATCACGGTAGTCGTGGGTACGTCGGGCTGGTCGGCCGACCGCATCTCCGGGTTGCGCAAGCTCCTCGGGCCAACGCCGACAACCGGCGTCATCATCGTTCCCAACTTCTCGCTCGGGTCTGTGCTCGCGACGTCTTTCGCAGCCATGGCATCACGGTTCTTCGACTCGATCGAGATCGTCGAAGCGCACCACGCGAGCAAGATCGATTCGCCCTCGGGTACTGCCGTGCGGACTGCGGAGCTCATCGGTGAGGCCAGAGCCGCCGAGGGGCCCGTGGTGGCCCCGCACACCGACCAGCGCGCCCGCGGGCAGCAGGTCTGGAGCATCCCCATCCACAGCCTCCGGCTCAAGGGGGTCGTGGCCAAGCAGGACGTCATCTTCGGCGGCACCGGCGAAGTGCTCACCATCAGCCACGAGACCCTGGCTCCGACCGCGTACGAAGCGGGCATTCTCGTCGCCCTGCGGGCCGCGCGCGAGCAGACCGGGATCGTTGTCGGGCTCGACAAGCTCATCGACCTCGGCGGCCTGGCGTGACCTGCGCCCGCTGCACGCTGGCGCCGTGAAGGGTCGCATCGCCGCCATCGTGATGGCCGCGCTCCTGCTCGTCTACCTGGTCTTCTCGTTCCAGTACGCGCTGCTGCTTCTCGGCTCAGCCGAGGGGGTCGCCAAGGCCATGGGAGTCGCGCTGCTCGTGCTCCCGCTGGTCGGCGGCTGGGCCCTCGCGGTCGAGCTCGTCTTCGGAGTCCGTGCCGAGCGACTCACCCGAAAGCTCGACGCGGAGGGCGGGTTGCCGGTCGAGAACGCGCCACTGTCACCGAGCGGCCGGCCGGATCGTACGATCGCCGACGAGGAATTCCCGCTCTACAAAGCCGAGGTCGAGAACGATCCAGAGTCCTGGCGTGCCTGGTTGAGGCTCGCCCTCGCCTACGACGCGAGCGGTGACCGGCGGCGCGCGCGCTGGGCGACCCGCCGCGCCATCCGGCTCGAACGGGCCACCGCCTAGTTCGTCTTGTCTTTGCCCCAGATGTCGTCGATGACGGTGTCCACGGTCGGGAACCGGAACTCGAAGCCATCGTCGAGGAGGCGCTGCGGCACGATGCGTGTGCTCGGCAGCATGAGTTCACGGCCGGCGGCGCCCATGACAGTCGAGATGACGAACTCGGGAATCGCGAGCAGGTGCGGGCGGTGCATGGCCTTGGCCAGCAGCGTCGTGATCTCTTCGGAGGTCGCAGGAACCGGTCCCTCGAGGTTGACCGCGCCGGCGAGCTTCGACGTGAGCAGGTGCCGGATGGCTGCAGCCTCGTCGTAGAGCGCGATCCATGGCCAGTACTGCTGGCCGGTACCGATGCGCGAACCGAGGCCGAACTTGGTGAGCAGGCCGATCGGGCCGAAGGCGCCGCCCTCGCCGACCACGAGGCCGGTGCGAAAGCGCACGACGCGGGTTTGGGCGGGCGCGGCTATCGCCTCGGCCTCCCACCGCTCGACGATGTCCGCGAGGATTCCCTCACCCTTCGGTGATTCCTCGTCGAGATCTTCGCCCGGGCGGTCGCCGTAGTAGCCGACCGCCGACGCACTGAGGAAGACCTCGGGCGGAGTAGTCACGGCGTGCATGGCGTCGACGAGGGTCTTGGTGACCCGCACCCGCGACGAGCGCAGGCCGCGCACGTATTTCGGGGTCCAGGGGATTCGCGCGATCGAGGTTCCGCCGAGGCTGATCACGGCATCCGCGCCGTCGACGACCTCGAGGTCGATCTGACCGGTGGCGGGGTTCCAACGGGATTCGCCGGCACCTGCTTCACGCCGAACAAGCTTGGTGACGGTGTGGCCGTCTGCCTCGAGCTGGGTGCACAGTTCCGAGCCGATGAAGCCGGAAGCGCCGGCGACGAGCACCGACAGCGGGGCGGCCATCAGGCGAGGCTAGCTTCGAGGGTGACCGGGATGCCGGCGAGCGCACGCGACACCGGGCAGTTGACCTTGGCCTCACCGGCGAGACGCTGGAAGTCCTCTTCGCTGAGGCCGGCGACCTTGGCACTGACGAGCAGGTGGCTGCCGGTGATGCCGACTGCCGGGTCGAAAGTGACGGCCGCGGTGACCTGCAGGCTCTCCGGCGGGGTGCCATTGGCCGAAAGGCCACTGGAGAATGCCATCGCGTAGCACGAAGAGTGCGCGGCACCGAGCAACTCTTCGGGGTTGGTCTTGTTGGCTTCGCCCTGCGAGCGGGCGGCCCACGAGACGGGGAACTCCGCGGCATCAGAAGAGTCGAGCGAGGTGTTTCCGGAACCCTCTACGAGGTTGCCGAACCAAAGAGTGGTGGCTTCACTGGTGACTGACATGGTGTCCCTTTCGTCGGCTTCCCAGCCTAGGGCGGGTTACCCAACTGCTGAACCCCAGGTGCCTGTTCTGCGTATTTCGCCAGCGTCTTCCAAGGGCGAACTGCGCGTCATGCGGTACGGGACCGCCCCACCAGCCCGGCACGAACGAGCAGCAGGTACACCTGGCAGCCGAGGCAGTGGGCGAAGACCGAGTTGAGAAAAGCGGCGATGAAAGCAGCGGATGCGGCGCTCGCGAGCCCGAACGGAACACCGGCGAGGTGCAGCGCGAGTCCGATCAGGGAGACGAACAGGCCGACGCCCTGCGCGAAGGTCGGCGGCGCCGGGTCTTCGAGTTCGGTCGGTGCGGCCAATCGCGGCCGTACAAACGTGCGGAACAGCCAGCCGTACGGGTGCCGCGCGACACCCGCGAAAGCTCCGAGGGCGAAGAGCGCCGCGAGGGCCGCGAACAGGATGAACGCCGGCCCGGTCGCCCGCGCGGCGACCGTATCGCCGAGCGGGGTCGAGAGCGCGATGCCGATGACCACGAGGAGAAGCACCGCGGTAATGCCGGCGCTGAATCGGGGACCACGGGGGTCGATGCCTCTCTGGCCGGGCTTCGCCGCGAGGGTGGGGCGTTCAGTCGTCGTCATCGTCGTCCTTCGGATCAGGCTCGGGCAAGGGTGTCGAGGTGAGCGATGACGGCATCGCGCCGGGGTGCGCCGCCGATGCGTGCGCGCACCGTCCCGGAGCGGTCGAGCACCAGGGTGGTCGGCGTCTGCAGGATTGCGAACCGCGAGGCGAGGTCAGGGCGCGCGGTGAGATCGATGTCGACGTGGGCGATGCCGGGTGTCGTGTGGGCGACATCCGCCAGTATTCGGCGCGTTGCCGCACACGGGGCACAGACTTCGGTGGAGAACTGCAGCAAAGTCGCGCCGGTGCCCAGCACGGGAACGAGATCGGCGGCGTTGGCCGCGGTGACCGACGTGGTCACCCTGCCGTTGCCGCGGCGCCAGGCCAGCCCGAGTACCGTCGCGAGCGCGACCAGTGCGAGCAGTGCGGCAGCGACGGCGAGCGGGGTCATGGCCCCACGATAAAACCGCGGGATTGTGCGCGGGGGAGTGTGACGGTTCGTGACAGCACGGCAGCTGCGCTCGACCCGGTTGCCGTGTTGCCCGCGTGGCCGGGTGGCCGGTGTCATCAGCCGCCGCTATCGTAAAAGCCGTGCCTGATGAGACTGAGACTTCCGAGCCCGTTTTCCGATCCGACATGAGCGTCGAGCTCGTGCGCGCCAACGCGAGCGACGCGGACGTGCTGTTCGCGGCACGCGTGTCGACGCAGGGGGAGAAGACGCTCGAGTCGGCGCAGGACGAATCGGTCGATGCATCACGCAGCCGCGGCCTCATCAACTACCTCATGCGCGATCGCCACGGCTCGCCGTTCGAGCACAACTCGATGACGTTCTATGTGCAGGCGCCGATCTTCGTATTCCGCGAGTTCATGCGGCACCGCATGAACTCCTACAACGAAGAAAGCGGGCGCTACCGCCAGCTCAATGGCGTGTTCTACGCACCCGCGCCCGAGCGCAACCTCGTGCAGGTCGGCAAGCCCGGCGCCTACGACTTCCTTCCCGGCACCCCGGAGCAGACCGAGCTCGTCTCGGCCGAAGTGCGCGCGGTATCGACCGAGGCGTTCGCTTCGTACCAGCGGATGCTGGATGCCGGTGTCGCCCGCGAGGTCGCCCGCGTCATCCTGCCGCTCAACATCTACTCGTCGATGTACGTGACGATGAACGCCCGGTCGCTCATGGCGTTCCTGTCGCTGCGCACCAAGCGTGAGGGCAGCCACTTCCCGTCATTCCCGCAGCGCGAGATCGAGATGGTCGCCGAGAAGATGGAAACCCACTTCGCCGAGCTCATGCCCCTCACCTACGAGGCCTTCAACACGAACGGTCGCGTCTCCCCGTAGTCCCTTAACCCGTTTCAAGGAGATTTTGCGGGGTTGCTCGATCCTGCCGGTACTTCGGCTGGGGGCAGGCAGTTTCTCCTTGAAACGGGTTAATTTCTTCGCCGTGCACAGGGCGCCCGGCCCCGCGTAATCCACAGGAAGCGGCCGCAGTGCCGTAACCCTCCGAGCCGCGGTAGACGCTGACTCGATGGCGACTATCGAGCAAGACATTCGGATGCTGGGAAACCTCGCTGCGACGCACGAGTTGAACCGGCGCGGTCATACCCAGGCCGGTATCCGCGGCGCCGTCCAGGGTGGTCGCATCATTCGAGTTCGGACGGGTTGGTACGGCCCACGGGATCTCGATCCGCGCCTCGCCAGGGCGGCGCGCGTCGGCGGACGCCTGAGTTGCTCGAGCGCGGCCGGGTTCTTCGGGCTCTGGCTTCCCGCCGGAAACGACGATTTGCACGTCGCAGTGCTAGACCGGTCCTGCCAACTCCGCACCGACTCTGATTACCTCAAGCGCCTGTCCAGCGACGATGAAGCGCGGGTGATCATCCACTGGAGCGATGACAGGCGACTCGGCACCCGGCTTCTCGTCGACCCTCTCACGATGCTCGCTCACATCGTCGAATGCCAGAGTGTGGAGTACGCCTTTGTGGTCGCCGAGTCTGTGCTGCGAGACCGGCTCCTGACGCCCAGCGCCTTTCGTGCCTTTGTCGCCTCGTGCCCGCGGCGGGTTCGACGGGCGCTCGAACACGCAAGCGCACTGTCGGGCAGCGGAAGCGAGTCGATCTTCAGCTATCGGAGCCGAGCTCTCGGCATCCGATTCCGCCAGCAGGTACAGGTCGGCGAAGACAGGGTCGACTTTCTCATCGGCGACCGGTTGGTCGTCGAGATCGACAGTTTCGCGCACCACACGCTGCTCGAGAACGCCCGGCGCGACGCCCGACTGGGCGCGAAGGGATTCCTGGTGCTGCGCTTCATGCTCGTGCAGATCGAAGAGGAATGGGATTCGGTGCGGATTGCGGTGCAGGCCGCACTTGCTCGCGGAGACCACCTGGCACGCTAATCGTCCAGGCCGCGCAACTCGTTCCCCAGGAATTAACCCGTTTCAAGGACTTGCTGCGGTTTGTACGCAGAACTGGCGGCAATCCGGGGCATGGCCGCAAAATCTCCTTGAAACGGGTTAAGGGCGGGTGGAGGGCGGATGGCGGCATCCGCCCCGTCGCTGACGCCCTGTAAACTGCTGATCGTGTCTACTTCGAATAATCCCTTCGGCCAGGTACTCGTTGCGCTCGTGACCCCGTTCACGGCTGACGGAGAGGTCGACTGGGCCGGAGTCGAGAAGCACATCGACGACGTCATCACCGACGGGGCCGACGGCATCGTCGTCACCGGCACCACCGGCGAGACCAGCACCCTGACCGACCCGGAGAAGCTCCGCCTCGTCGAGGTCGCGAAGAATGTCTCCAGCGGCCGCGCCAAGATCATCACCGGCGGTGGCTCGAACGAGACCGCACACGCCATCGAGCTCTACAAAGCAAGTGAGAAGGCTGGCGCCGACGGCGTCATGATCGTCACGCCGTACTACAACAAGCCCACCCAGGCCGGTGTGCTCACCCACTTCCGCATGATCGCGGATGCCACGGATCTTCCCGTCATCCTCTACGACATCCCCGGCCGCGCCGGCATCCCGATCCGCTACGAAACGATCCTCCGTGCGGCGAAGCACCCCAATATCCTCGCGGTGAAGGATGCCAAGGGCGACCTCTCCGAGGTCAGTCGCGTTCTCAACAACACCGACCTTCTCTACTTCTCGGGCGACGACCCGCTTGTGCTTCCGCACCTGTCGATCGGGGCATCCGGCCTCATCGGCGTCACCGCGAACATCGCCGCGGCCCCCTACCGGGTGATCGTCGACGCGGTCAACGCGGGCGATCTCGCTGCTGCGACCGCCGCGCACAAGGCCCTCGAGCCTCTTGTGCGCGCGGTCATGACCCACGTGCCCGGAACCGTCGCGGCGAAGTACATCCTGCACGGCCTGGGCCGCATCCAGAGCCCGCGCGTTCGTCTTCCCCTTGTCGGCCCCGAGGACTTCGAGGCCGCCCAGATCGAAGACGAGATCGCTCTTGTCGGAGAGATCCCCGGCGTCGACTTCAGCAACTTCCGACCGGACCGCAACGCCGCGGCCGGCGGTGCCCTGCCCAAGGTCGCCGGCACCACCCGCTAGCCCCACTCTTCACCAGGAGGCGAGAGGCCTCACCCGCTAAACAGAAGGACCAGATGCCCGTCACGATCTACCAGCCAGCCAAGCTCAAGCCAGGGACCCTCCGGGTGATCCCCATCGGCGGGCTCGGCGAAATCGGTCGCAACATGACCTCGTACGAGATCGACGGCAAGATCCTCATCGTCGACTGCGGCGTGCTCTTTCCCGAAGAGCACCAGCCCGGCGTCGACCTGATCCTGCCCGACTTCTCGCCGATCAAGGACCGCCTCGACGACATCGTCGGTGTAGTCCTCACCCACGGCCACGAAGACCACATCGGCGCGGTGCCCTACCTGCTGCGCCTGCGCAAGGACATCCCGCTGATCGGCTCGACCCTGACGCTCGCCCTCATCGAGGCCAAGCTCAAGGAACACCGCATCACGCCCTACTCGCTCACCGTCAGCGAAGGCCAGAGCGAACAGCTCGGCCCGTTCGACCTCGAGTTCGTCGCCGTCAACCACTCGATCCCGGATGCCCTGGCCGTCGCGATCAAGACCAAAGCCGGCACCGTGCTCCACACCGGTGACTTCAAGATGGACCAGCTGCCGCTCGACGACCGCATCACCGACCTGCGCGCGTTCGCCCGCCTCGGTGAAGCCGGCGTCGACCTGTTCCTGCCCGACTCGACCAACGCCGACGTTCCCGGGTTCACCCCGAACGAGCGCGACATCGGGCCGGTACTCGAAGCAGTCATCGCCAAGGCACCGCGCCGCGTAGTCGTTGCGAGCTTCTCCAGCCACGTGCACCGTGTACAGCAGGTTCTCGATGCCGCTGTCGCCAACGACCGCAAGGTCGTGCTCATGGGCCGCTCGATGGTGCGCAACATGGGCATCGCCGCCGACCTCGGTTACCTCAAGGTTCCGGCGGGCGTGCTCGTCGAGGCCAAAAAAGCAGTCGACTACCCCGAGAACAAGCTCGTCTACATGTCGACCGGCAGCCAGGGCGAACCGATGGCCGTGCTCGCACGCCTCGCCAACCAGGAGCACCCGACTATCACCATCGGCAAGGGTGACACGATCATCCTCGCGTCGAGCCTGATCCCCGGCAACGAGAACGCGGTCTACCGCCTCATCAACGGGCTGCAGAAGCTCGGGGCCCACGTCGTGCACAAGGCCAACGCCAAGGTGCACGTCTCGGGCCACGCCGCCGCCGGCGAACTGCTCTACTGCTACAACATCCTCAAGCCGAAGAATGTGCTCCCGGTTCACGGTGAGTTCCGCCACCTGGTGGCCAACGCCGAACTCGCGATCCTCTCGGGTGTACCCGAGGAGAACACGATCATCGCCGAAGACGGCACCGTCATCGACCTGCGCGACGGCGTCGCGAGCGTCGTCGGCCAGCTCGACCTCGGTTTCGTCTACGTGGATGGTTCGAGTGTCGGCGAGATCACGGATGCCGACCTCAAAGACCGCCGCATCCTGGCCGAAGAGGGATTCATCTCGATCTTCGCTGCCGTCGATGCCCAGACCGGTCGCGTCATCGTCGGCCCTGAGATCCAGGCCCGCGGGTTCGCCGAAGACGAGGCGGTGTTCAACACCGTGCGTCCGCAGGTCATCAAGGCCCTCGAAGATGCCGCAGCCAACGGAACGCGCGACACCCAGGCGTTCCAGCAGGTCATCCGCCGTACCGTGGGCCGCTGGGTCAACACGCAGCACCGTCGTAAGCCGATGATCATCCCGGTGGTTATCGAGGCATAAGCCCACAATCCCGACAAGCCCCGGTTGCCGAAAGGCGACCGGGGCTTCTCTATTTCTGCCCGAATATTCAGGGTCATCCCTGATAGATATTCATTCCCCAGGCTGATTTATTGGGAGTATCGCTCGCTTACTCTGGCGATGAGGCCGCGATCGCGACCTGTACCTCGACGCACAGCTGGGAGCACGGTGAGCATCGCGCGCACTTGGGTATTTCCGATTCTTCGCATCCTGGTCTTCGCGGTGATCGCCGCCGCGCTGGTCAAGGTGGCGTTCTTCGCCGACAGCACCGAGCCGGCAGTAGATCCGGATGTGCCCAGTGCGGTCATCGTCGAACCCGAGTACGAGGTCGCACTCGGCACGATCACCAACGATGTAACCCTCACCGGGACCGTTCTGGCGAAGCCGGCCGTCGCAGTCCCCGCCACCGCGGTGGGCGAGGTGACCGCGGTGTGGGAGAAAGAGGGTGCGAATCTCGACAAGGGCGACCCGGTTCTGACCCTCACGTCGGAGTCGGTCGACGATGACGGCGACGTCGCCCGGAGATCGGAGGTCGTCACTGCTCCGGTCGATGGCGTCCTCTCGAGTCTCGTGGCCTTGCCCGGCCAGTCCTTTGCCATCGGCGACTCGGTCGGGCAGATCGCCCCACCCACCTTCGTCGTCACCGGTTCCCTCGCTCCCGACCAGCTCTATCGTCTCGTCGACGACCCGTCGAGCGCAGAAGTGGCCATCACCAACGGGCCGGCGCCGTTCACCTGCCGCCACCTCGAAATCACCTCGCCGCTGGAGGGTGCCGTCGATGGGTCCGGCGACGCTGCCACCAGCGGGCCGACCGTGACCTGCTCGGTCCCCTCGAAAGTGAGGGTGTTCCCAGGGCTCGCCGCGAAGATCACGATCGCCGGCGGCAGCGCCGACGGCGTACTCGTCGTCCCGACCACCGCCGTCGAGGGCGCGACCGGCACGGGATCCGTGTATCTCGTCTCGGCTGACGGAACGAACGAGAAGCACGAGGTCACGGTCGGACTCAACGACGGGAAGAACGTCGAGATCACCGCCGGGTTGGAGGCCGGTGATCGAATACTGCAGTTCATCCCCGGTGTCGCGGCCGTCACACCGGATGGCTGCGTCAGCTACGCGGACGGAACCGAGGCCTGCGGATGACTCTCCTTCGGCTCGAGGCGGTCACCCGCTCGGTCGCGCTGCCCGACGACGCGGTGCTCGAAATCCTCAGGGGTGTGAACCTGGCGGTGGAGGTCGGCGACCACGTCAGCATCGTCGGCAGGTCGGGATCGGGGAAGTCGACACTGCTCAACCTGCTCGGTCTTCTCGACAACCCGACCAGCGGCACGATCTACTTCGATGACCAGCCGCTGAAGTCCTTGCACTCCCGGGCCCGGGACATCAAGCGTGGCAATGACATCGGGTTCATCTTCCAGCAGTTCAACCTGCTGCCCGGACGCACCGCCCTCGAAAACGTGATCACGCCCCTGCTCTACGCGTCGGGCCGACAGTTCTGGCACCGTCGGGCCATCGCGAGCGAGATGCTCGAGCGGGTCGGCCTCGGATCGCGGATGCTGTCGGGGCCCGAGCAGCTCTCCGGCGGCGAGCAACAGCGCGTGGCCATCGCGCGCGCATTGGTGCGCGGACCACGGCTGATCCTCGCGGACGAACCGACGGGCGCTCTCGATATCGAGACCGGGGCATCCGTCATGGCCCTGCTCGACGAAGTCGCCGAGAGCTCGGGCGCTGCCCTCATCACCATCACGCACGATGCCAACGTGGCTGCACTCGCGAGGCGGCACTACCGGCTCGACCGTGGTGTGCTGAGCCCTGTCGACGTCGGCCACGTGCTCGCGATGGCCGCGCCGGCGGTCACACTGTGAACCGGCTTGCCTCGGGGCTGGTGGGTGCAGTTGTCGAAGCCTGGGCCGAACTGCGCATCCACCGCACCCGGGTGCTGCTCAGTCTGATCGGCATCGCGGTCGCCGTGTGCGCGATCACCGTTGTCGTCGGTGCGGGTGCACTGCTCAGCCAGTCGCAGGCCGAATCGAACGAGCGTTCCGGCGGGCGACCGGCGATGCTCCAGATCAGCGCGTTCGACCCGGACTCGGGTCTTCCGGTACCGATGGACGAGATGGATGCCGCGTACACGACCGCCATCCAGCGCTACAGCATCGAGTTCTGGAGCCGCAATACCTATTTCGACAGCAGGGTGCAGCTCTCGAACGGCGTCAACGCGGTCTATGGCGAGGCAGTCGATCCCGACTACGCGACGATGCACCGGGTGCGGCTCGTCGAAGGACGATGGTTCACCGCAGCCGACGCGAACCGGATCGCGCCTGCTGTGGTGATCAACGACGACCTGTGGGCCCAGCTGGGGTCGCCGGATTTGGAGACCCATCCGACGGTCGAGCTGATGGGGGAGCCCAACCGTACGGCGGTCGTCATCGGCGTGACTCCGTCATCATCCGACTATGTCGATTTCGAGCTCACGCTCATGTGGTCGGATGTCGCACCCCATCTCACTGCGCAGCAACTGGCCGAGAACAGCGCAACCTACGAGCTGTGGGTGCCGCCCGAGCTCTCCGTCCAGCTCGAACAGGCCGTCCTGGCAGACTTCCAAGGGTCGCTCGGCGACGATGTCGAAGTGCAGGTCAGTCGCAGCGACTACCTCAGCTATGTCGAGGGTGACCCGTTGCTGCCGCTCAAGCTCGCGGTCGGGGGAGTCGCCGGTCTTGTGTTGTTGCTCGGTGCACTCGGTCTCGTCAACATCGCCCTCGTCACCGTGCGGCAGCGCATCCGCGAGATCGGTATCAGGCGCAGCTTCGGGGCAACGGCGGGCAGGGTGTTCTTCGCGGTCATGATGGAGAGCATCGTCGCGTCGGTCGCCGCTGGCGTGATCGGCGTGGCAGTTGCGGTACTTATCGTGCAGAACCCGTTTGTGAGAGAGAAGCTCGCGGGGGCACTTATCGACGTCCCCGCGTTCCCGATCGAGGCTGCGCTGATCGGGCTGGTATCAGCGGCGGGGGTCGGCGCCCTCGCCGGGCTGCTTCCCGCGCTCGTCGCTGTACGCGTGAAAGTGATCGACGCCATCCGTTACTGAGCCGGAAGATTGACACGCGCTCGCTCTAGCCGGGCTGTGACGGTCGTCGGCGGTACCGTGGAACGCATGGCTACGACCTCCAAAACGACCGCGCGTGCGCGCACGACGACACCGCGCACCCGCACGTCGGCTGCCGGTGCAAGTGCCGCTACCAAGAGCTCGACGACGACGAAGAGTGCGGCGGCCCGAAACGCCGCCACCAAGAAGCTTCCCGCTGCGAAGACGGTGCAGAAAAGCGATTCGCCGGGACTGCTGACCGCTGCCTGGCTCGGTCTTGCGCACATCGTCGGCGGGGCGGCACGCGTTCTCGGCCACGAGACCCTGGCCAAAGAAGAACGCCGCGACGGCTTTCCCTTCTTCATCTTCCTGCTCGCCGTAGCCGGCGCGGTCATCGAGTGGTTCAACCCAGCCGACCCGGTCGCGATCGCCCTCGATGCCTACACGTTCGGCGGCCTGTTCGGTCGTGTCGCATTCGCGCTCCCCGTGATCATGCTGCTCTTCGCCGTCTGGCTGTTCCGTCATCCGTCGAGCGTCCACGACAACGGCCGGATCGGTATCGGCCTCTCTGTGCTGCTCGTCACCGTCAGTGCGCTGTGCCACATTTTCGGCGGGCGTCCCGTTCCTGCCAACGGCATCGAGGGAATGGCTGCGGCCGGCGGCGTGCTCGGCTGGGTTCTCGCCGCTCCGTTGCTTCTTGCTACCGTCTGGGTTGCAGTGCCGGTCGTCTCCCTGATCCTGCTGCTGTCGCTCTTCATCATCACCAAGACCCCGCCGAACCGCCTCGGATCGCGCCTGGCCGAGCTCTACGCCTACTTGTTCGGCGCCGAACTCGAGCCGCGTGAGGCGAAGGCCGTCTCGGGCAAGAAGACGTCGACCGGGTCGGTTTCGTTCGGCGACCTCGACGACCTCGGGCTGGGCGACGACGACCCCTCGACGGTTCCGTGGTGGCGTCGCAACAAGTCGAAGGGCGAAGAAGCCCAGGCGTTCGACTCGCCGGTCATCGGCCGGGAGACCGAATCGGTCAAGGGCCGTAAGGGCAAAGGCGCGGACGACGCGACCGACATCATCGCCGCGCGCGAGCACGGCGACGCAGACTTCGGCATCGACCTCATGGAAGACCTGCTCAAGGCCGAGGATGCCGTGAAGAGGTTCACCGGCGAGGTCGACCTCGGCGCGACCAGCCTGCGCGAAGACGAGGCCGGAATCCTGCCCGGGTTCAATACGACAGCGAGCGACAAGGGTGTTGCCGGCGAGTTCGAGACACCGGCCGACTACGCCCAGGCTGAACCCCTTGCCCGTCCGACGTCCATGAAAGAAGCACACGCACAGGAGCTTCCCTACCGTCTGCCGTCAGCCGCACTGCTCACCCCCGGCACTCCGCCGAAGGCCCGTAGCGCGGCGAACGACGAGGTAGTCGCCTCGATCACTGAAGTGCTTCGCCAGTTCCAGGTGGATGCCGCGGTCACCGGGTTCAGTCGCGGACCGTCGGTCACCCGCTACGAGCTCGAGCTCGGACCCGGGGTCAAGGTCGAACGCGTAACGGCGCTCGCGCGCAACATCAGCTACGCGGTCGCGAGCAACGAGGTCAACATCCTCTCGCCCATCCCCGGCAAGAGCGCGATCGGTGTGGAGATCCCCAATAAAGACCGCGAGATCGTCTCGCTCGGCGATGTGCTGCGCAGCGGTGCCAGCACGAAGAGCACGCACCCGATGACGATCGGGCTCGGTAAGGATGTCGAGGGCGGATTCGTCGTCGCGAACCTCGCCAAGATGCCTCATCTCCTCGTCGCCGGCTCGACCGGCTCGGGAAAGTCGAGCTTCGTCAACTCGATGATCACCTCAGTGCTCATGCGGGCGAAGCCGTCCGAGGTCCGTATGGTGCTCATAGACCCGAAGCGCGTCGAACTGTCGATCTACGCCGGCGTGCCGCACCTGATCACTCCCATCATCACGAACCCGAAGAAGGCGGCCGAAGCGCTGGCCTGGGTCGTCAAAGAGATGGACATGCGGTACGACGACCTCGCGAGTTTCGGCTTCCGGCATATCGACGACTTCAACCGCGCCGTGATCGCCAATGAGATCGTCCTGCCGGTCGGCAGTGAACGGGTGCTCAAGCCGTACCCCTACCTGCTGATCGTCGTCGACGAGCTCGCCGACCTGATGATGGTCGCGCCGCGTGACGTCGAAGACTCGATCGTGCGCATCACCCAGCTCGCGCGCGCATCCGGAATCCACCTCGTGCTCGCCACCCAGCGACCGTCGGTCGATGTTGTCACCGGCCTCATCAAGGCCAACGTGCCGAGCCGCCTCGCGTTCGCGGTATCGAGCATGACCGATTCCCGCGTCATCCTCGACCAGCCCGGCGCCGACAAGCTCATCGGCCAGGGCGACGCGCTGTTTCTGCCGATGGGATCGTCGAAGGCGATCCGCGTGCAGGGCGCGTGGGTCAGCGAGAGCGAGATCGCCGAAGTCGTGCAGCACGTCATCGCCCAGCAGTCCGAACCGGAATACCGCGAGGATGTCGCCGTCGTCGCCGAGAAGAAGCAGGTCGACGCCGACATCGGCGACGACCTCGAACTGCTGCTCGCCGCCGCGGAACTCGTCGTCAGCACGCAGTTCGGCTCGACCTCGATGCTGCAGCGCAAACTGCGTGTCGGATTCGCGAAGGCCGGTCGCCTGATGGACCTCATGGAGTCGCGCGAGATCGTCGGCCCGTCGGAGGGCTCGAAAGCCCGCGATGTGCTCGTCACCGCCGAGCAGTTGCCCGGAGTCCTCGCCAAACTTCGCGGGGGAGACACGCCTGCCCCCGCTGCCGTGGCACCCGCTGCGGTCGCCGCGGCGCCCGTCGACCTCGTTGCCGATTCGCTCAGCGGATACGATGAGGTCGAGGGGTCTTCCGATGAGGATGCCTGGAACCTGACTGACCGGGAGTAACCGCGTGACCACTGAAGTTCCGAATGGGCACGATTCATCCCACGACCGTCCGGCGCGCGTAGCCGGCTCGATGGCAGGCCGACTTATCGCAAAAGGCGATGGGCCGGCGAGCAATGCGAACATCGCGAACATCATCACGGTCATCCGCATCCTGCTCGCACCCGTGTTCATCTGGCTGCTGCTGCTCGATGACGGCGACCTCGGCGTCATCCGCGTAGTCGCGGCGTTCCTCTTCGTCTTCACCATCGCTACCGACAGTCTCGACGGGTACCTGGCACGCTCGCGCAACCTGGTGACCGATGTCGGCATCATCCTCGACCCCATCGCCGACAAGGTGCTCACCGGCGGTGCCCTCGTGGCGCTGTCGATTCTCGGCGAGTTGCCGTGGTGGGTGACGATCATCATCCTGGTGCGCGAGTTCGGAATCACCATCTTCCGTTTCGCCGTGCTCAGCAAACGTGCCGTGCCCGCCTCGCGCGCCGGCAAACTCAAGACGATCACGCAGGCGGTAGCGATCTCGCTCTACCTGTTCCCGCTGTGGCTTGTCTTCGGCGAATGGGTGCACATCCTGAACGCTGTCGTCATGGGTCTCGCCTTCTTGCTGACTGTGGTCACCGGTATCGACTACCTCGTGCAGGCCTGGCGCCAGAACCGCACTACCCAGCCCGAGTCCCGCCTCAAGTAGAAGGGCGGACACGGTGTCAGGCCAGGCTGTCGACGTCATCGCGGCGCTCACCGCTCGTGGGCTGACCATCGCCGTCGCCGAGTCTCTGACCGGCGGACAGCTGGTCGCAGCCCTCATCGACGTTCCCGGAGCATCGAAGGTCGTGCTCGGGGGAGTCGTGGCATACAACACGGCGCTGAAGTCCAGCATTCTCGGCGTGGATGCCCGGTTGCTGGCAGAACGCGGAGCCGTCGATGCAGAGGTAGCCAGGCAGATGGCAACCGGTGCCCGCGAGCGCCTCGCGGTCGATTCTCGGCCGGCGGACATCGGCATATCGACGACCGGGGTCGCCGGCCCCGATCCCCAGGACGGAAAACCGGTCGGCACGGTGTTCCTCGGGCTGGCGACGGCTGGCGGAGCGTCGAGCGTCGAGCTCGCGCTTTCGGGTGATCGTGCAGGCATCCGATCCGCCGTCGTCTCCGAATCATTGGTACAGCTCACGAGGCTGATCGACACGTTCCCTGAGCACTCGCCGACCTTCGGATAAACGTCGGTCGGTCGTGCGATAGTAAGTTGCGTCACCCTGACTCAACTCGGGTCGGGCAGTGTGGGAATAGAGATGGTTTCCATCTCGTTACAACTAAAGAATTCACAACCGCAACACAGAGTGCACTCGTTAGAGTTCTCGGTATTGATGGTTGTAGTGTTACTGCTCCATCGCATTCGCACCGTGTGTTTGTGTAAAGGGCAATTGAGTCAAGAGGAGGGTCAAATGGTTCTGGTTCGTCAAGAAATCGGTGACGTGCTCCGCGACTTCCGCCTGCAGAAGGGTCGCACCCTCCGACAGGTCGCCAGCAAGGCGAGTGTTGCCCTCGGGTACCTCAGTGAAGTTGAGCGTGGTCAGAAAGAAGCGAGTAGCGAGATTCTCGCGTCCGTAGCGGACGCGCTCGAGACTCCGATCTCTGTCATCATGCGTGAAGTGGGAGACCGCCTCGCCGTGATCGAGGGGCTCAACGCGATTCCCGACACGCTTCCCGACGACCTAGTCGCAGAGTTCGACGCCGACCTCGTTCGCCGCTAACAGATTTCCGGTCGAGACGACCGCACCCAGTCCCCGTCGCGCAGTGCGCGGCGGGGACTCCGTCGTCTACGGGCGGTGCGGCCGGCTGGCGGATGCCAGCGCGGTGCTTCGGCGGCGGGTACGGTTGATTCGTGCGTTTGAGTGAATTCAGGATTGCGGTCTCCGACGAGTTCGGGTCTTATGGCGCTGTGCTCACTCGCGATGTAGTACTCGATGCCCTCGGTGGCGTCACTGCCGACCAGGCGATCAAGGCGGGTCTCCCCGCTCGCGAGATCTGGCTCGCCCTCTGCGAGATCCAGGACGTACCGCAGAATCGCCGCTACGGCGTCGGCCAGCGCGAGCCGCGCGCCCGCTGAACCGGGCCGCCGTCGGCGTCTGCCGCGGCATCCGTGATCCGCTCCGGCGTGCCGTTATCGAACATCCGTTCGAATGGGGTTAGTCTGGTTCATAACGTCTTTCGAAGACGGGTTGTGCACAGTCCGCGTGTTTTTCTCCGCAGTGTCGGAGGTCAGTCGTACGGTATTCACAACCAGCCTTTGTCGGGAGGCTGGCGGCCTTGCAGTATCGGCCACCAGCGAAACGACAGCCTATGGGCAGCCACCATCGAGTCAAGGAGTTAGAAATGGCATCACCAGCAGACCGCGAAAAAGCGCTTGATACCGCCCTCGCCCAGATCGACCGCCAGTTCGGCAAGGGTTCCGTCATGCGCCTCGGCAGTGACGACCGCGCACCGGTCGCCGTCATTCCCACCGGCTCGATCGCCCTGGATGTCGCGCTCGGCATAGGCGGGCTTCCCCGTGGCCGTATCGTCGAGATCTACGGCCCGGAGTCGTCGGGTAAGACGACCCTCACCCTCCACGCGATCGCCAACGCGCAGCGCGCCGGAGGTATCGCCGCCTTCATCGACGCGGAGCACGCACTCGACCCCGAGTACGCGAAGAAGCTCGGCGTCGACATCGACTCCCTGCTCGTCTCGCAGCCCGATACCGGTGAGCAGGCCCTCGAGATCGCCGACATGCTCGTTCGCTCCGGCTCGATCGACCTCATCGTCATCGACTCGGTCGCGGCCCTCGTTCCCCGTGCAGAAATCGAAGGCGAGATGGGTGACTCGCACGTCGGCCTCCAGGCTCGCCTGATGTCCCAGGCGCTGCGCAAGCTGACCGGTGGCCTCAGCCAGACCAACACCACAATGATCTTCATCAACCAGCTGCGTGAGAAGATCGGTGTCTTCTTCGGCAGCCCCGAGACCACTGCCGGTGGAAAGGCGCTGAAGTTCTACGCGTCGGTCCGCCTCGACATCCGTCGCATCGAGACGCTGAAGGATGGCACGGATGCGGTGGGTAACCGCACCCGCGTCAAGGTCGTCAAGAACAAGATGGCACCGCCCTTCAAGCAGGCCGAATTCGACATCCTCTATGGAATCGGCATCTCGCGTGAAGGCAGCCTCATCGACTTCGGCGTCGAGCACGAGATCGTGCGCAAGTCCGGGGCCTGGTACACCTACGAGGGCGACCAGCTCGGCCAGGGTAAAGAGAAGTCGCGCCAGTTCCTCATCGACAATCCCGAGATCGCTCTCGAGATCGAGCAGCGCATCATGATGAAGCTCGGTGTCGGACCAGAGGCGAAGGAAGCCATCGCGAAGGCAGCCAAGGCTGCGATCGAGGCGGAGACCAAGGCCGCCGCCGCTGCGGCGACCAAGGCCGCAAAGGCAGCGGCGAAAGCCGAGCCGACGCTCATCGCGGTAGGCGAATAGCCATGACCGGTTCCGACGATTCGGCGAAACTCGCACCCGTCACCTATCTCTTCGGCGGAGCGGCGTCCCGGGCCACACAGGAGACCCAGGGCACCGCGGGCAACGAAGAAGAATGGGCGAAGGCGGCGTCGACCGAACCGTCGGAACCGGATTCCGCATCGAGACCGGCTTCCGCTCGTGGTGCGCGAAAGACCGCGGTCGAGCAGCCAGCTACCCGCAGGTTGCGCGAAATGACCGAGGCGCTTCTGGGCAGTGCTGAGAAGAACAGCGCCGTCGACCTCGACGAGGCCGAACCCACCGAAGAAGAGCTCGCGAGCGACCGGGCCGGCGAGGCCGATCGTGCACACAACATCGCTCTTCACGCGTTGGGTCGAAAGGGAGTCTCCGTGTCGGAGATGTCCAAGTTGCTGAAATCCCGCGACCTGGACGAAGAAACCGTCGAGGCAGAGATTGCGCGGCTCGAAGCCGTAGGACTGCTCGACGACGGTGCTCTCGCCGAGACGCTGGTCCGCACTCTCCAGGAACGCAAAGGGCTCGGTCGCTCCGGCGTGTCCAACGAGTTGCGGCGCCGGGGGATCGAGCAGGAAGCAATTACCCTCGCGCTCGAGACCGATGACGATGGGGACGACGAGGCGGCGCGTGCTCTCGAGCTTGCTCTCAAGCGCGCGCCCCAGCTCCGCTCGTATGACAATGACACTGCCAAGCGACGGCTCAGCGGCTTCCTGATGCGCCGAGGCTATAGCGGGCAGGTCGTCTCGGCGGCGGTGAACGCAGCGCTCGACGCCAATGGCAGCGGCGCGAGCCGGGGCCCACGCTTTCGCTAGCTTTACACTGGTAACACCATGACCCTTCTTGCCCCGAACGATGTCCCGCTGATCACCGGCGAGGCTGCCCCGCGCACGTACGAAGTACGCACCTACGGGTGCCAGATGAACGTGCACGACTCGGAGCGACTGAGCGGTTCGCTCGAGGCTGCCGGGTACGTCAAGGCTGTCGATGGCCAAGCTGACGTAGTGGTCATCAATACCTGCGCGGTGCGCGAGAACGCGGACAACAAGCTGTACGGAAACCTGGGCATGCTGGCGTCGGTCAAGAAGACCCACGAGGGCATGCAGATCGCGGTGGGCGGGTGCCTCGCCCAGAAAGACCAGGGCGTGATCCTCGAGAAGGCGCCGTACGTCGACGTCGTCTTCGGCACGCACAACATGGGGTCGCTGCCGACCCTGCTCGAGCGCGCCCGTCACAACGGTGAAGCGCAGCTCGAGATTCTCGAGTCGCTCGACGTGTTTCCCTCGACTCTCCCCACCCGCCGGGAGTCAACATACAGCGGGTGGGTCTCCATCTCGGTGGGCTGCAACAACACCTGTACTTTCTGCATCGTGCCCGCGCTGCGAGGTAAAGAGAAAGACCGCCGCCCGGGAGACGTGCTCGCCGAGATCTCTGCACTTGTGGCCGACGGCGCGACAGAGGTCACCCTGCTCGGACAGAACGTGAATTCCTACGGGGTCGAGTTCGGAGACCGCCAGGCGTTCAGCAAGCTGCTCCGTGCCACCGGCTCCATCGAGGGGCTCGAGCGCGTGCGCTTCACCAGCCCGCACCCGGCAGCGTTCACCGACGACGTCATCGACGCGATGGCCGAGACGCCCAACGTCATGCCCCAGCTGCACATGCCACTGCAGACAGGTTCCGACCGCATCCTCAAAGCCATGAAGCGCAGTTACCGCTCGGCGAAGTTCCTCGGGATCCTCGACCGGGTGCGTGCCCAGATCCCGGATGCCGCCATCAGCACCGACATCATCGTCGGATTCCCCGGTGAGACCGAAGAGGACTTCCAAGAGACACTTCGTGTCGTCGAACTCGCACGGTTCGCCTCCGCGTATACCTTCCAGTACTCGATCCGCGAGGGTACTCCGGCGGCGACAATGGAAGAGCAGGTTCCGAAGGCTGTCGTGCAGGAGCGCTACGAGCGCCTGACCGCCCTGCAGGACCACATCTCGCGCGAAGAGAACCAGAAGCAGGTCGGCCGCACCGTGGAGGTACTCGTGTCGGCAACCGACGGCAAGAAGCACAGCGAGACCCACCGCCTCTCCGGTCGCGCACAGGACTCACGTCTCGTCCACTTCGAGGTACCACCGGGAAGCACGGTCCCTCGCCCCGGCGACGTCGTGACCGTTGTCATCACCGAGGCCGCGTCGTTCCACCTCGTAGCCGATTCTGTCGACGGGTCCCCGCTCGATGTTCGACGCACACGCTCCGGCGATGCCTGGGACCGCGCGGAAGCCGCATCGTGCGGCGTACCAGCACCGGCGGGCGCGTCGAGCGAGCCCGGCCGCGTGTCGCTGGGGCTGCCGGGGTTGCGTATCGTCAGTGCGAGCCCGGCACCGGCCGCCGGCGTCAGCACCATCCCGATCTACGACATCTCTGACGGCCTGCGCTAGCGCGCGGCCTGTACGAGGCCAGCAGATGCTGATCGCCATTGTCGGGGCTACCGGCACCGGCAAGTCCGGATTGTCACTCGACCTCGCCGAGGCCCTCGCCGAGCGCGGGCAGGCCGCGGAGATCGTCAACGCGGACGCCATGCAGCTCTACCGGGGCATGGACATCGGCACGGCGAAAGTGCCCGTCGCCGAACGCCGTGGGATTCCGCACCACATGTTCGACGTGCTCGAAGTGAGCGCGGAAGCGAGTGTGGCGGGCTACCAGGAGCAGGCGCGCGAGGCGATCGAGGCGATCGAAGCACGCGGGGCGATCCCGATCCTCGTCGGAGGTTCAGGGCTGTATGTGTCCAGCGTGATCTACGATTTTCGATTCCCGGGAACCGATCCCGACATCCGTGCCCGGCTCGAGCAGGAGTTGCTCGAGATCGGTCCGGGCCTGCTTCACCGCCGCTTGCTCGAGCTCGACCCCGCGGCAGCGCACGCCATCGGGGCGAGTAACGGTCGCCGCCTCGTGCGCGCGCTCGAGGTGATCGAGATGACGGGGGAGCCGTTCGGTTCCGGGCTGCCCGACGAGAATGCCACCTGGCGGCCGACCGCGCTGCTCGGCATCCAAGCACCCCGTACCGAGCTCGTCGAGCGGCTGGATGCCCGGGTGCGCGACATGTGGGCTGCTGGTCTGGTCGACGAGGTCGCGGGCCTGCTCGCGAGCGGACCGCCTCTCGGCGTGACGGCGAGCCGCGCAATCGGTTACTCCCAGGCCATCGCCCAACTCGGCGGAGAGATCACCGAAGCTGAAGCGATCGAGCTCTCTGCTGCCCTTACCCGCAAGTACGCGCGGCGGCAGGTTGGCTGGTTCCGGCGCTACCCGGCGACCACCTGGCTCGAATCGGACGACCCGCAGCGTGTGACGACCGCGCTGGAGCAACTGGCACCCTGATCCGCCTGGCCACTGGATAGGCTTGGCGGGTGAGCACCACTACCCTGCACTTCACCAAAGGCCACGGAACCGGCAACGACTTCGTACTGTTCGCCGACCCGGAAGGTGCCATCGACCTGACGCCGGCCCAGCTGGCGACGATCGCCGACCGTCACTTCGGAGTGGGTGCTGACGGGATTCTTCGCGCGGTGCGGTCGACCCACATTCCCGAGGGAGCCGAAGCCCTCGCCGAAGACGACTCCGCCGAGTGGTTCATGGATTACCACAACTCCGACGGCAGCGTCTCGGAGATGTGCGGAAACGGCATTCGCGTCTTCACCCGCTTTCTTCTCGACAACGGCCTCGCCGAGCTCGGCCACGGTGAGACCCTCGCCATCGGCACCAGGAGCGGCGTACGCGACGTACAGCGCAATCTGAGCGGCTTCCAGGTCGATCTGGGCCGCTGGGCCCTCGACGGCGGAGAACCGCTCGTACGCGCCAAGAATCTCTCGATCGCGCGACCGGGTCTCGGCATCAACGTCGGCAACCCGCACGTCGTCGTCGCACTGGCGAGTGAGGACGAACTCGACTCCGCCGACCTCTCGTTCATCCCACAGCTCGACCCGGAACCCGAGGCGGGAGCCAACGTCGAATTCGTCGTGCCGGCAGACCCCATGGTGCGCGACGGAGTCGGGTACATCCGGATGCGCGTGCACGAGCGGGGGAGCGGCGAGACGCTCTCGTGCGGCACCGGCGCTGCCGCTGCAGCGCTCGCTACGCGGTACTGGGCCGGGACTGGAGCGCCGAACCAGTGGAAGGTCGAAGTGCCGGGCGGAACCGTCGGCGTTCGCATGTTCCCGACCGAGGACGGCGAGCACGTCGCCCTCTCCGGTCCGGCCGAGCTGGTCTACTCCGGAGAGCTGACGATCTGACGTCGACCACGAAGCCCGGGCCCCGCGGCTAGTGCTTCTTGCCGCGCAGCACCCGGTAACCCTTGTTTGTCGCCGCACGAGTGAAGGTGAAGTCGTCGGGGAACGTCGTCTGCAGCCAGCGGTGGAGCGAATCGGAGCCGAGGTTGCGCTGCACGACCAGCCAGCTGTCGCATCCGGAGTCCAGGCGGGGCAGCCACTTCTCGAGCAGGCCGTGCAGTTCGTTCTTGCCCACGCGGATCGGCGGGTTCGACCAGATCGTCATGAACCGGATGTCGTCGGGTACGGCGTCGGGAGTCGCGGCGATGACGTTGGTCAGCCCGATCTTCTCGGCGTTCGACCTCACCAGGTCGAGGGCCCGCTCGTTGACGTCGACCGCCCAGACAGTGGACCGCGGAGACTCGAGGGCGAGGGTGAGCGCGATCGGCCCCCAGCCGCATCCGACGTCGAGAAGGTTTCCGCCGGGTGGTGGTGCCGGAACGCTCGCCAAAAGCACCTGAGTACCCGTATCGATACGCTCAGGGCTGAAAATGCCGTTTGCGGTCTCTAATTCGTACGTTTGCCCCGAAAGTCGGGCATGAATCGTCCGCTTTTTGAGTTCACTCTCAGGAGAAGACGAGAAGTAATGCTCGTTAGCCATAGGAGAGAACTTATCGAAGTCAGGGCAAGTAGGGTTAACGCAATGAATGATGAACTGCGACAGGATGCTTCCGGGCACACCGACGAGGACGCCGGGCGTGCCGCAGTGGAGCGCATTCTTTCCCGCGAAGCCGCGGGAGCCGCCAACGTGCAGAGGTTCGAGAGCGGAAGCGCCCAGGCCTTGCAGCAGAACGCGGACTACCTGCACTCGCGCGACGGCGAGCAGTTCGATCGCGAAGACCGCGAAGCGCTTCGGCGTGTCGCTGGCCTGTCGACCGAGCTCGAAGACGTCACCGAGGTCGAGTACCGCAAGCTGCGCATCGAGCGCGTCGTA
>Ga0247729_10000250_pt1 | contig 24093 bp, 14 predicted proteins | sample UWRJL133311R2_FD_180958 | JGI IMG/M metagenome (GOLD analysis project Ga0247729, IMG submission 180958) | Plant litter microbial communities from Arlington Agricultural Research Station in Wisconsin, United States - UWRJ-L133-311R-2 | ecosystem: Environmental > Terrestrial > Plant litter >... | reverse complement strand
CGAACGGGACGGGATCGATGCGGCCACCGCACTGTTCAGCGAGTCGACCGGTCGCGTCATCGTCTCGGTTCCCCGCGAAGACGACGTCAAATTCCAGGGCCTGTGCGAAGGCCGCGGTTACCCGGTGCTGCGCATCGGCGTCACGGATGCCGGCGGCGCCCTCGAGATCCAGGACGAGTTCTCGCTCACCCTCGACGAACTGCAGGCTGCGCACCGCGGAACGATGACCGAGCACTTCGGCCCGGTCGTCGGCTACTAGCGACTACTGGTCTTCCGACCGCGCGCGGAGCTCCAGGAGCTCCGCGCGCGTGATGGTGTCGACGTCGTAAGCCTCCTCGGGCGCGATCAGCGTTGTGCTGTCGCTCAACTCGATCGCCACGAGCAGTTCCCGGGCCGACCGCCGTCTCTCGAAGCCGTACTCGGCGTCCAGAACGGCGCGCTCGAACTGTTCGAACAGGTCACCGTAGTGTTGCGTGTCATCGCCCGGCAGCATCCGCGTTCCAGTGCCCTGCAGCATCTCCTGGCCGTGCCGGGTATGCAACTCGACGGCCTCATCGGCCTTGGGTTTGGGGCGGAGGAACATCATGGCGAGCAACCAGCCGGTCACGGCACACAGGGCGCCAACGGTCACCAAAAGCAGTAGTGAATCAGTCATTTCAAACTACTGAGCCAGCGAAGTCCCACAACCTCGCGAAGCTCACTCCTTAATCAAGAGTAACCGTCATCGACAGCGGGGTGGCTGCCGATCGTGGACAGCACCGTTGTGGTGCACCGCCGACCGTCGCTGATACCCACATATCAGCGACGGTCGACAGGGATCGTGGAGTCGGACGCACGGTACCGCTCGCGCCGCGGGCGCGCCAACTGCAGCCGGGCCTGCACGATGACCGCGGCCCAAATAAGCAGGACAGCGGTGAGAACCGAAAAGAACGCCGCGAAGGTCAGGTACAGCTCTGTGTTCGTCCTGGTCACCAAGCGGTCCGGTGCGACCACCCTGGCCGCCCCGTGCTCTCTTTCTACCTGAGAGACGGGCAACCGGTGGATCTATGACGCGATCTGTGAAAAAACCTAAGAAAAAACTTGTGTGAGCGAGAAGTCAGTTCTCGACAGCGTCGATCGACCCGGTCTGGGCGATCTTCTGGTGGTGGTGGATGACCTCGGCGACGATGAAGTTCAAGAACTTCTCTGCGATCGCCGGATCGAGATGCGACTCTTCGGCGAGCGCCCGCAGGCGAGCGATCTGCACCTTCTCGCGACCGGGGTCAGAGGCGGGAAGTCCTTCGCGCGCTTTGAGGCGTCCGACCTCCTGGGTGAACTTGAAACGCTCGGCAAGAAGGTGCACGAGCGCCGCATCGATGTTGTCGATGCTCTGCCGCAGGGCCGTCAGTTCGGGCGGAACGCTGTCGTCGTGTGCCATATAGCGAGACTACTGCGAAGCCACCGGCAGTCGTGAACCTCGGCGGATACGTTGCTGCGTGAACAGGATCCCGACGAGCACCAGCACCGCACCGAGTGGTTCATTCCAGGAGAAACGTTCGCCGAGGATGAGCACGCCGAGCAGCACGCCCACAACCGGAGTCACGTAGGTGACGGTGGATGCCGCGGTCGGGCCCCAGGCGCGCAGGACGTTGATGTTCCAGATGTACGCGAAACCGGTGCCGAGGATGCCGAGCAGCAGCAGGCTCCCGATAATCACCGGGCTCAGCTGCACGGGCTGCCACGCGATGACCGGCGTGAGCACCAGCATGATCGCGCCAGCGAGACCGATGTTGAGAAAGGCGAAGGTCGCGCCCGGGATCGGTCGGTGACTGAGGAATTTGCGCACATAGCTGTAGCTGAACCCGTAGCAGAGTGCCGCAAGCAGGCAGGCCAGCTGCCCGAGCAGGTCACCGTTCAGCGCGGCATACTTCCACGGCCCGATGATCACGAGAACTCCCGCTATCCCGATGGCGACCCCGAGCACCTGCCCGCCCGCCAGCTTCTCGACTCGGAAGGCGAGCGTAGCGAGGATGGCCGTCATGATCGGGGTGACCGCGTTGTAGATACTCGCAAGGCCCGACGAGACGTACTGCTCGGCCCAGGCGAATGCCAGATGCGGGATCACGCAGTTCACCACCGCCAGCACGATGAAGTGCACCCAGACGATCGGCTCACGCGGCAGGCGCTGCCGCGAGAGCAGCACGATGATCCCGAGGGTGATTCCGCCGAGCACGAGCCGGCTCCAGGCGACCTGCGTGAACGACAGCCCGTCGAGCGACACTTTCATGAACAGGAAGCTCGATCCCCAGATCAGGCCCATGCCCAGGAATTGCAGGACGATCCGGGCACGCGGGGGCTGGGCGGTATTCGAGCTCACCGGAGCGACGCTAACGGATGCCGCCGTCCCGCGCCGCACGGAAGGCGACCGGTGATCCGGCATATCGTGCCAATCGCTGCTCGAGCCCCTGCTTCACTTCAGGCCAATCGTCGATGATCACCGAGAACACCGCGGAGTCGCGCCAGCTGCCGTCAGCCCGGGGGCGATCCCGGCGCACGATTCCCTCGAACGTTGCACCGATGCCCGCGATTGCGGCTCGGGATCGTTCATTGATGACATCCGCCTGGATCTTCACTCGCCCGAACCCGTTGTCGAAGGCGACCCCGAGGATGAGCAGTTTCGCCTCGGCGTTGACCGCGGTACCCCAGACTCGCGGGTCATACGCCGTCCAGCCGATGTGCGTGTGCTCGTTGACGAGGTCGAAGTCACCGAGGGTGCTGGCACCGACGAGAACCCCGTCGTGGTCGCCGCCGATGAGCCGCACGCCGTAGATGAGCCCGCCCTGCCAGTCGTAGTAGGTCTTCGCCCACTCGACGAACTCCGCCTCGGTCTCGCGGTACCCGGACGGACCGCCACCGAACCCGCCCTGGAACACGATCGGGTGCCCGATTGCCGTGAACAGTTCGGGAAGGTCGTCGGTGGTCAGCGGCGTGAGCCTGATCCAGGTGCCGACGATCTCGGTGCGGTCCGGACGAGTAGCGGTCATGCTCCAAGTCTGGCAGGTGCAGGGGCCCGCTAGGCCGTGATGGCCCCGAGTCGAGCTGTCTCGTCGGCGGTCAGCTCCACGTTCTCGAGAAGACCAGCAACCTGTTCGACGGTGCGCGCACTCGCGATCGGTGCTCCGACAACCGACTGGGCCCGCAGCCAGGCCAGCGAGATCGCGGTGACCGACGCGTCGTGGGCCTGGGCGATCTCGTCGAGCGCAGTCAGCAGTTCTACGTTGCGCGGGTCGTCGAGGTAGGCGGATGCCCCACCAGCGCGCGCGGAGTCGACGCTCTGCCCGACGCGGTACTTTCCGCTGAGGAACCCGCTCGCGAGGGAGTAGTAGGGCAGTTCGGTGATGTCGAGCTTCGCGAGGGTCGGCACGAGAGTCTTCTCGGTGCCGCGCTCGACGAGGTTCCACTGGTCCTGCGCAATGGTGAACGGCGTGAGGCCGGCATCCTTCACGATTGCGGCTGCACTCACGAGACGCTCCGCGGTGAAGTTCGATGCCCCGAGCTCCCGGACCTTGCCCGCCTTCACGAGCGAGTCGAATGCAGCGAGGTACTCCTCCTGGGGAACCGACATGTCGTCACGGTGTGCGTAGTAGATGTCGAGGTAGTCGGTCTGCAACCGGCGGAGGGAGTCGTCGACGGCGGCCGCGATGTTCGCGGCCGAGAGTCCGGGGCGGCTGGGCAGCGAGAACACCTTGGTTCCGATGACCACGTCGCCACGCTTGCCGCGCGATGCAGCCCACTCACCGATGATCTCTTCAGAAACCCCGCCGTCGTTGCCCGGCGCCCACATGCTGTACACGTCGGCGGTGTCGATCGAGCGACCTCCCGCGGCTACGAACGCGTCGAGAACGGCGAAGCTCTGCTCTTTGTCAGCGGTCCAGCCGAAGACGTTTCCGCCGAGGATGACGCTTCCGAAGTCGAGTGAAGTCATGGGGCACTGCCTTTCGTCGAGGGGTGATTCTTCTACTCCAACGACTCCGGGCGCACGGCAATTCCCCTGCGCAGCGTCTTCCCGGAAAGCCTGAGGGGTGGCACGCCGCGCGTACCACCCCTCAGGCGTCTGGGCCTGGTGCTACTTGGCGATCACCTTTGCGAAGCTCGCCTTGGCCACCGTCGTGTAGCCGACCTTCGTTCCGGTGACGGCAACGGTGATGCGCTTGCCGCGATCCGCCGATCGCACCTTGTAGGTGGATGCCGTCGCACCGGAGATCGCCACCCCGTTGCGCTTCCACTGGTATTTGGTCGTGACGGGAGCCGGCCCCCACGCGCCCTTGACCAGTTTCAGGGTCGAGCCGTATTTGGCCGTGCCGGTGATCTTCGGGGTCGGCGTCGCCGTCAGGACACCCTTCGCGATCGTCAGCGGCGCACTCGTCTTCGTCACCGAAGCAAGACCCGCGGATGTCCCCGTCACCGAGACCGTGATCTTGTGGGTCGCGTCGAGGCCGGTGAGCAGGTAAGTACTGCGGACGGCCCCGGCGATCGCCACGCCGTCGCGCTTCCACCGGTACGCCAGGGCGGTTCCGGACGGCGTCCATTCACCGGCCGTCGCACTCAGCGTGCGGCCGACGCGTGCCGTGCCCGAGACGGTCGGCACCTGCCCGGTGATCTCGGTCGCGTCAGCGGCGAGGTCGAGCCCGACGACCACCGGGTCGTGATCCGACGAACGGTACGGTCCGGCCTCGTAGAGGTCGAGGGCGTTGTAGTTGTAGCGGCTGTACTCGAGTGCGATCGACTCGACCGAGTTGATGTTCCAGATATCGACACCGGCGACGTCGTCGATAGCACCCGCCGACGCGAAGATGTGGTCGAGCGAACCGATCGCACCATCGAAAGCGTAGGTCTCCTTTTCGGTGCGGGTGCTGCCGAGGTCGACGTAGCCAGCGGCAGAGATCACATCGATCGGATCTTCTTTGAGGTAGGCGTTGAAGTCACCGAGCAGGAAGACCCGGTCGGTGTCGCGTTCGTACTGCAGGGTGTCGGCGAAATCGACGAGGGCGGTCGCCTGGGCGACGCGGGACGCGTTGGACGCTCCCTGGCCGTCGCCCTGGTCGGCGTCCGGGCCTTCGCCCGAACCCTTCGACTTGAAGTGGTTCACGATCGCGAGGAACTCGGAGTCGACTGCACCATCGGCGAGCTCGAACTCCTGGGCGAGGGGCTGGCGGGCATTGCTGAACGCCGGGCTGTCCAGGATGACCGAGGTGCCCACCGGCCGGACCGCGGCTGACTTGTAGATGAAGGCGGTGCGGATGACGTCTTCCGAAGCCGGCACCGCTGCGGGAGACGGCACGAACGACCAGGTACCCGCCCCGGCATTCGCGTTGAGAGCCGTCACCAGGGTGGAGAGTGCGAAGTCGCGCGGCTTCGAGAATCGAGCGGAGTTCTCGATCTCTTCGAGCGAGACGACATCGGCGTCGAGGGCATTGATCGCGGCGACGATCTTGTCCTGCTGGCGCTGCAGGCTCTCGGCATTTGCCGCTCCGCGTGCGTCGCACCCGGTGTTCACCGTGACGGGAGCACCGGCACGGTCCGTGTAGAACGAGCAGCCGGTGACCTGGTCACCCGTCGTCGCGAAGTAGTTGAGTACGTTGAACGACGCGAGCGTGATGTCTCCGCCGACAGGCAATGGGGCCTCGGTCCGGGTGTTCTCGAAGCTGGCCGGCTGCACGGTGGCCGCGTTCTCGAAGGTGAGCTGCTGCGTCGGCTGGAAGTTCCAGGCCGAGAAGCGGTACTCGAGGATGACCGGCTTGGTGAAGTCCACAGCCGCTCCGATGCGCACCGGATTCACGGTGGAGAGATACGGAAGCTTGGTCGCCTTGTTTGCCGTCGAATTGAAGTTGAGGCTCGACCCGTCGTCGAGCGAGATCGCGCGGGCGAGGTTGTCTGCGAGCTTCGCCGTGTACTCGGCACTGCCCGGCTCGGCCACCGTGGTGGGCGAGATGAGCGGCGACGTTCCCGGGTTGAGAACGACGGATCCGTAGTAATTGGTGTCGTAGTTGTCGGTGACGGTGAAGTCGCCGGCGGGCGCGATGAGCATGCCCTCGAGCGACTCGCGTCCCACTGCCGTGGTCGGAACAGTGACATCGGCGGGCAACGGCGCGCTGACGGTTTCGGTGAGCACGGTGAGCGCTCCCGCGACAACAGTCATCTCCGTCGTGCCCTGGAACTCGCTGATGACACCGGTCACTTCGACGTAAGAACCGAGGGTCGCGGCGGCCGCGGTCGCAGCCGAGTAGATGAAGAGCCCGTCAGAGTTCGTATGCGTCGCGAGATCGATGTCTCCACCGGTGCCCGGCGTCTGGATGTAGTAACCGGCGAATCCGCCAGTCGCGTAGTTGGCGGTGACGACGCCTCGAGTGGTGACCGTCTGGCCCGCTACGGGGCTCGTGTCACCGGCGCCCTGGATCGCCGAGATGGCGACCGGGGTGCCCGGGGTGGGCGGTGGGTCGGTCGGGGTGGTTCCGCCGCCCCCGCTGACGTCTCCGGCGGAGTTTGTCGGGGACGGGGTGCCCGCCGTGAGGTCTGCGCTGTTCGAGTCCGAGTCGGTGCCGATCGGCGTACGCGAGAGCGAAGTGGTGACGGACGCCGTGGTCGTGACCGCGGTCTCCGACGTGTTCGAGGTGCCCCAGCCGACGAGGTCGATGATCGCTGGATCGTTGACGATCGAGCCCGTGGGGGGTGTGGTGAGCGCGGTTGTCTTGTTCGCGAGGAAGAAGGTGCCGCCGCCCGCGCCGGGGTTGAGACCCGAGACGTCGTCGGGTGAGGTGAGAGCTACGCCGTTGGCCGCGTTGCTTGCGCCCTGCACGAGATAGGTTCCTTTGGCGGGGATCGAACCCGTCAGGGCGAACACGCCGGTCGGGTCTGTCGCGGCGCCCGGGGCGCGATACTGCAGCGACTTACCGACGAGCGAGATCGCGGCGGAGGTCGGGTTGTAGAGCTCGATGTACTTATTCGTGAAGGTGGCTCCTGCCGAACCGCCGTTCAGGTATACCTCGTTGATCACCACAGCGTCACCGGCTGTCGAGGCGGCTACCGGAGCGGCCGCGAGCGGGGCCGCGACAAGCGCGAGTCCGATCAATCCTGCAAGTGCGGGCCGCGAGTGCCTCGTCAAACGATCTGTCATTGCCATTCCCTCCGAGTGGCCCACACGGGCGATTCGAGCCAACGCCACAAGGGTTGATTCCAATTGACCGCAATGAGAACATTTGGTGTCTGGAGGGTTCTACCCCCGCTTGGGTTACAAGTATGTGACAGCGTAACCCGTTGTTCGCGTGTCATACAGATGTACATCACCCCCATGCAGTTTGATCACAAGACGCACTCCTGCGCTTCGAGAGGGAATCGTTCATGCACTTTATTTCGAGAAGGCGCACCGCCGTGTGCGTCGCCGGGTTCGTGGGGATTGCGCTGGTCGCTGCCCCACTGACGGCAGTCGGCGCATCCGCGGCCGGCGAAACCGTCGATATCACCCTGTTGAACATCAACGACTTCCACGGTCGTATCGACAGCAACACGGTCAAGTTCGCCGGCACGGTTGAAACCCTGCGCGCAGCGGGCGGAGTCGACAACACGCTGTTCCTCTCGGACGGCGACAACATCGGAGCATCGGTCTACGCTTCGTCATCGGCACAGGACGAACCGACCCTCGACGTGCTGAACGCACTCGACCTCGACACGTCGGCCGTGGGCAACCACGAATTCGACCAGGGCTTCGACGACCTGACCGGCCGGGTGGCCGACAGCGCTGACTGGAACTACCTCGGTGCGAACGTCTACAACGTCGGCACGACTACTCCCGCGCTGAAGGAGTACGAGATCTTCGACGTCGAAGGCGTACGCGTCGCCGTCGTCGGCGCCGTCACCGAGGAGACCCCGTCACTCGTGTCGCCCGGCGGCATCTCGACTGTCGAGTTCGGAGACCCGGTCGAGGCGGTGAACCGCGTCGTCACGAAGCTGAAGGCGGATGACGCAGCCGACGTCTTCGTCGCCGAGTACCACGAAGGTGCCGCGGCCGGAAGCGCCGAGGGTTCGACCCTCGCCGACGAGCTCGCTATCGACAGCGCCTTCACCGAGATCGTCACCGAGACCTCAGCAGAGGTCGATGCGATCTTCACCGGCCACACCCACAAGAAGTACGCCTGGGAGGCGCAGGTTCCCGGAGCCGCCGAGGGGGTGACCCGTCCGGTGCTGCAGACCGGCAGCTACGGCGAGAACATCGGCCAGATCGAGCTCACTGTCGATGTCGACACCGACGCGATCACCGACTACACGGTGCAGAACGTCGCCCGTCTCGCATCGTCGACCGCCGGAACGTCAGCCGAGCAGGCAGCGGCCTCCAAGGCCCTCGACGACCAGCTCATCGCCGCCTTCCCGCGGGTAGCAGAGGTGAACACCATCACCAAGGCGGCACTCGCCGCGGCAGAGATCACCGGCAGCGTGGTCGTCGGCAACATCGCGAAGGACATCACCACCGCGTACGTCGGCGGCACCACCCGCGACGACCGCGCGAGCGAGTCATCGCTGGGCAATCTCGTCGCCGATTCCCTCGTCGACACTCTCAAGGACCCGAAGTACGGCAGCGCCGAAATCGGTGTCGTGAACCCCGGCGGACTTCGCGCGGAGCTCAAGGCCGGCGACGTCACCTACAGCCAGGCCAATGCCGTGCTGCCGTTCGCGAACAACCTCTGGACGACGACCCTCACCGGCGCGCAGTTCAAGACGCTTCTCGAGCAGCAGTGGCAGCGGACCGCTGCCGGCACCGTGCCGTCGCGCTCGTACCTGCAGCTCGGACTCTCGAAGAACGTCAGCTACACCTACGACGCATCGCTCGTAGAGGGAAGCCGCATCACCAGCATCTCAGTGAACAACAAGCCGATCGATCCGGAACAGAAGTACCGCATCGGAACGTTCAGCTTCTTGCTCGACGGCGGAGACAACTTCCACATCTTCAGGCAGAGCACGGACAAGCAGGACACGACGATCGTCGACCGCGATGCCTGGATCGACTACATCACCGAGAACAGCCCGCTCAGCCCGTCGTTCGCACGCCGTGCGGTCGCGGTCAGCGGTGCTCCGACCACGCCGCTCGACTCGGGCTTCAGCGGTTCGCTGCAGGTCTCGAAGCTCAACCTCACGTCGCTCGGCAGCCCGGTCAACACCTCGGTGACCGCACGCTTCGAGGGAAGCGATGCCCCGGCGGTCAAGTCGAAGGTGGCGGCCGATGGATCGGCTACCGTCTTCTACTCCGTGCCGCGGGGCCTCGACGCCTCGGCGACACTGCTCATCGTCGCGAAGGAGTCCGGAACGACAGTGCGCATCCCGGTAACGGTCAACCCTGACCCGGTCATGACCGGCGTCACGCCGACGATCACCGGCACCGCGACTGTCGGCAGCACGCTGACCGCCGTCGCCGGCGACTGGACGCCGTCGGGCACCGAGTTCACCTACCAGTGGCGTCGCAACAACGTCGCGATCACGGGCGCGACCGCGAGCACCTACAAGGTGACCACCGCGGATGCCGGCGCCCGGATCACGGTGGTCGTCACCGGCTCGAACGACGACCTGCCCGCCGTCTCGAAGGCCAGCGCGGCGAAGGTGATCGCGGCTATCGCGTTCACGAAGACCGCGACGCCGTCGATCTCGGGAACCGCGAAGGTCGGAAAGACCCTCAAGGCGAGCATCGGCACCTGGTCACCGGCGCCCACCACGGTGAAGTACACCTGGAAGCGCAATGGCGCGACCATCAGTGGAGCGACTAGCGCGAGCTACAAAGTCCGTTCAGCCGACACGGGCAAGAAGATCACGGTGACCGTGACCGCTTCGAAGCCTGGCTACGTGACGGTCGTCAAGACCAGCGCGAAGACGGCGACGGTCAAGAAGTAGATACGTAACGACAGAAAGGGCGGCGGTTGCTTTCGCAATCGCCGCCCTTTCTCTGTTCTGCAGCCGTTAGTCGATCAGGTCGTGACGCACGACGATCGCGTCGCGACCAGGACCGACGCCGATGGCCGAGATGCGCGATCCGCTGATCTTCTCCATGGCGAGCACGTAGTCCTGCGCGTTCTGCGGAAGGTCGGAGAACTCGCGCACACCGGTGATGTCTTCCTGCCAACCGGGAAACTCTTCGTAGATCGGCACTGCGTGGTGGAAGTCCGACTGCGAGACGGGAACCTCTTCGACGCGTACCCCGTCGACCTCGTAGGCGACGCAGACCGGGATGGTCTCGAGACCGGTGAGCACGTCGAGCTTGGTCATGACGAAGTCGGTGACGCCGTTGATGCGGGCCGAGTAGCGGGCGATCGGCGCGTCGTACCAACCGGTGCGACGCGGGCGACCGGTCGTGGTGCCGAACTCGAAGCCCTTCTGGCGCAACCACTCGCCCGACTCGTCCTCGAGCTCGGTCGGGAACGGGCCAGCGCCGACGCGGGTCGTGTACGCCTTGACGATGCCGATGACCCGGTCGATGCGGTTGGGGCCGACTCCCGATCCGGTAGCAGCGCCACCGGATGTCGAACTCGACGAGGTGACGAACGGGTACGTACCGTGGTCGACATCCAGCATCGTCGCCTGCCCGCCCTCGAAGAGCACGATCTTGCCGGCGTCGAGAGCCTGGTTGAGCAGCAGGCCGGTGTCGGCGACCATCGGGCGCAGCCGGTCGGCGTACGCGAGCAAGTCGCTGACGATCTCGTCGACCGTGATCGCGCGACGGTTGTAGAGCTTGACCAGCAGCTGGTTCTTCTGGTGCAAGGCACCTTCGACCTTCTGGCGCAGGATGTTCTCGTCGAAGAGGTCCTGGATGCGGATTCCGACGCGGTTGATCTTGTCGGCGTAGGCCGGCCCGATACCGCGACCGGTGGTTCCGATCTGGCGCTTTCCGAGGAATCGCTCGGTGACCTTGTCGAGGGTGCGGTGGTACTGCGTGATGACGTGCGCGTTTGCGCTGACAAGAAGCCGTGAAACATCGACCCCGCGCGCGATCAGCGCGTCGAGCTCTTCGAACAGCACCTCGATGTCGATGACGACACCGTTGGCGATGACCGGGATGACTCCGGGGCTGAGGATTCCGGACGGAAGAAGGTGCAGCGCGTACTTCTCATTACCGACCACGACTGTGTGACCGGCGTTGTTTCCGCCATTGAATTTGACGACGTAGTCGATGCGGCTGCCGAGGAGGTCGGTGGCCTTACCTTTTCCCTCATCGCCCCACTGGGCTCCGATGATGACGATTGCTGGCATGGCAAACCTCTCGTTTGAACGGGATTACACGTAATTCTATCTTGTCTAATGTTTCTGACTAACTTGCACAACGTTGTGCAAGTTATTAGCATTGATTCTCGTGACCATTACTTCTGCCCGCACCCGGCGGGACGCAACCGAGAACCGGGCAGCCCTCATCACCGCCGCGCGTGTCATGCTCAACCGCGACCCCGACTCCTCCCTCGAGGCGATCGCCGCCGAAGCCGGCCTCAGCCGCCGCTCGGTCTACGGGCACTTCGCGAACCGCGACGAGCTCGTGCGCGAGCTGGTGCTCTCGGGCTCACTGCGCATTGCGACCGCGCTCGACTCGATCGCACACCCGGAGCCCGTCGTGCGCCTCGCGCTCATCGCCGCACACCTCTGGACCGAGAGCGACGAGGTGCGCGTGATGGCAGTCATCGCTGTGCGAAGCCAGCTCAAGCGCTATACCAACGACGCCCTGCGACCGTTGCGTGCGACCGTGCTCGCCACCATCGAGGCCGGGCGAGAGGCGGGCGCAGTGCGCACCGACATCCCGGCAGCCCGGCTCGCCCGCCTCGCAGAAGACGGACTGCTCGCCGTGCTCGAGGAATCGACTCGCGAGCCACTCAGCAACGAAGACGGCCACCGCCTGGCAATGCTCAGCATTCTCGGCACCATCGGCTTCGGCTGGGCAGAGGCAAACACATTCATCGATTCTCACGAGATTCTCGCGCTGGGCACCGTAAGCCAAGGAACCCCCGAATGACCACGATCACCCTGTCGGATGCCGCACTCGGCACCGGCCTCGGCGCCGCAGTGCGCCCGCTCACCCTCGTCGTCTCGCCCGGCGTTCCGACGACGGTTGCCGTCGAGGGCGATGAACGACCGCTTCTCGTCTCGATGCTTCTCGGCGGACGCCTGAAGCCAGACTCCGGAACCGTGGCGGTCGACGGCGATTCCCGCCTCGACTCCCTTCGCCTGCGCACGGCCCTCGTCGACACCCCCATGGTCGCCGAGCCGACGCCGGGTGCATCGCTCTCGGTGGCCGTCGCCGAAGAGTTCTCGTTCTCGTCGTTGCCGACCTCCGGCAGAGCCGTGCGAAATTTCCTCGCCGACCACGGGCTGGCCGACTACGCCCGGCTGCCGCTGCGCGCGCTGCCCTCCGCCGACCGGGTGCGCCTGTTCAGCGAACTCGCCCTCCTGCGCCCGCCGGTGTCCGCGCTCATCGTCACTTCTCCCGAGCGCCACGGCGGTGACCCGGCCGAGTGGTACGACTCCCTCGCCGCGATCGCCGCGCGCGGCATCACGATCGCCATCGTCACGGATACCGCGACGAGTGATCTCCTGCTCTCCCTCGGCGCCCGTGATGCGTTTGCGCCCGTCGTTGCCGAAACCAGCCCCATCGAACCCAGCGCTATCGAATCCAGCCCCGTCGAAACAAGCCCCGCCGAGACCAGCCCCACCGACACCAGCCCCACTGACACCAGCACAGACAACGAGCTCACCGCATGAAGATCTTCCCCCTGGTCAAGGCCGAGTTCGCCCGCCTGACCTCAACCCGCATGGGCACCATCTCGCTCATCGCCCTGATGACCGTGCCCATCGTCTACGGCGGGCTGTACCTCTACGGCAACGAAGACCCCTACGACAAGCTCGACCGGGTTCCGGCCGCCCTCGTCATCGACGACACCGGCGCGACAGTCGACGATGAAGCCGTCAACTACGGCAAGGACGCCGCCGACGAGCTGCTCGACGACGAGAGCTTCGGCTGGACCGTGACCACGGCATCCGAAGCGCAGGCTGGAGTGGTCGACGGAACGTACGACTTCGCTGTGACGTTCCCGTCGTCGTTCTCGGGCGACATCGCGTCGGCGACCGACGACGCGCCCCGCCAGGCCCAGCTCGTGCTCACCACCAACGACACCAACAGTTACCTGAGCACCACCATTGCGAAGCAAGCTTCGGCCACCATCCGCACGGCCATCGCCGAGAGCGTCGGCGATGCTGCATCACGCCAGCTTCTCGACGGAATCTCCGACATCCGCGACGGGTTCGTCGACGCGAGTGATGGCGCAGCCACGCTCGCCGATGGCGCCACGGATGCCGCAACCGGCGCCTCGGACGCAGCAGATGGTGCCGAGACTGCCGCCGACGGTGCGCAATCCCTCAGCACCGGCACGACGGCACTTGCCACCGGCGCGAAGTCGCTGAGCTCCGGGCTGGCGAAGCTCGACGACAAAGCAGCTTCACTGCCGTCGAGCGCCAAGAAGCTCTCGTCGGGAGCCTCCAAGGTCGCCGACGGTGCGGCGAGCGCCGCGAGCAGCGTGGAAGACCTCGCCGCCGTCACGAAGCAGGCTGCCGACCTCACCCCGACCGTGCGCACGCAGGTCGCCGCGGTGTTCGACGCCTACGGGGTCGACGCGCAGACCGAGGCGGGAATCCTCGCAGAACTCGACGGGCTGACCAAGGCCACGGCAGGCATCGACAACGGGGTCTCCGACCGGCTCTCGCCCGGGCTCGACACCCTGTCCGACGGTGCGGCCGAGGTCGCGGCCGGTGCGAAGTCGCTGTCGACGGCGGCGCCGACACTCGCCGACGCCATCGACTCGGCAGCAACCGGTGCGAAGAAGTTGTCCGACGGGGCTGCCGACGCGTCCGCCGGCGCCTCGAAACTGTCGACAGGTGTGAGCACGCTCTCTGACGGCCTCGGCGACCTGTCGACCGGGGTCGACAAGCTCTCGACCGGCGCCACGAAGCTCAGCGACTCGCTCGCCGACGGCCTCGATGACATCCCCGCCACCACCGCCGCGGGCCGCGCAGCCACAGCGACGGCGATCTCCAACCCGGTCGAGGTCGACCAGCAGGCAATCACCGAAGCGTCGAACTACGGAGCCGGCCTCGCGCCGTTCTTCATCAGCCTCGCCGCCTGGATCGGCATGTACGCGCTGTTCCTGCTCGTGCGCCCGCTCTCCCGCCGCGCCCTGACCGCGGTGCGACGCCCGATCCGCACGACGCTCGCCGGTTGGGCGACCCCCGCAGCACTCGGTGGACTGCAGATGGTCGCATTGTTCCTCGTGGTGACCCTCGGACTGCACCTCGCCGTGGCGAACGGCCTCGGGCTGCTCGCGTTCATGGTCTTCGTCTCCATCACCTTCGCCGCGATCGTGCTCGCCCTCAACGCGCTGCTCGGAAGTGTCGGGCAGTTCCTCGGGCTGTTACTCATGGTTGTCCAGCTCGTGACCGCGGGAGGAACCTTCCCCTGGCAGACGCTTCCCGGCCCGCTCGCCTTCCTGCACCAGGTGCTGCCGATGAGCCATGCCGTGGACGGGGTGCGCCAGCTCATGTACGGCGGCACCAACGAAGCGCTCGTCGCGGCCATCGTGCCCCTGGTGTTCTGGCTGCTCGGGTCCCTGGCCGTCGCGGCTCTCGCCGCACGCAAGCAGGGCCGCTTCCGCACACTGCGCGAGCTGCGCCCGTCGCCGATCGGCGGGTAGTCGCCCAGGCCATCGCTGGTCGAGTGACACGACCGACCAGCGATGGCGGTGATGCGCTACCGGATGTGCGCCGTCCTCGGGGTCGTGTATGTCACCGTGGTGTAGCCCGCCTTGGTCACGGTCACCCGCACGGCGATGCGATCGTGACGGTCGGCGCTGCGCAGCTTGTAGCTCGACGACGTCGCTCCCGAGATCGACTTGCCGTCGCGCAACCAGCGGTAGCTGACCTTCACGCCCGATACCGAGTACGCGCCCTTGCTGACCTTCAGCGTCTTGCCGACCTTCGTGGTTCCAGAGATCGCCGGCTTCTTCGTGATGCTGAAGAGGCCCGAGGCGACCGAGGTCGGGGCAGACGCGGCGGATGCCGTCGCATATCCCTTACCACTGGCGGTCACCCGTACGGCGACACGCTTTCCGCGATCCGCCGCGGTGAGCGTGTAGCTCGGCTTGGTCGCCCCGGCGATCGTCTTGCCGCCGCGCAGCCAGGAGTACGCGAACTTCAGCCCGGCAGCTGGCTCGCCACCCGACGTCCAGCTTCCGTTGGTGGTCTTCAGCACGCGCCCGACCCGGGCGACACCGGAGACGACCGGCGCCTTCGACGACTGCAGCTTCGCGGGGGCCGCCGCAACGGCATCCGTCGGCTCCGTCTCGGTTTCCACGGTTGTGTAGCCGGTTTTCGCCGCGCTCACTCGAGCGGAGACGACCGCGCCGAGCAGGCTCTCGTCGAGCTTCAGTGTCGCAGCGGTCTGCCCTTCGAGCACCTTGCCGTCGGCGGTCCACGAATAGGCGAGCTCGACATCCGCCACCGAGTACGTGCCAGCGCTGACCGTGAGGGTGCTGCCCACTACAGCGTTACCGCTGAGGACCGGCGCCTTCTCGACCTCGATGGTGCCGGCCACGACTGTGACGGCAACCGACTTGGACGTGCCCGCGGCATAACCGTCGGCCCGCCCGGTGGCGGTGACGGCGATGTCGGCGCCGAGGTCGCCGGAACGAATGTCATACGTTCTCGACGTCTCACCCGCGATCGTGCGACCGTCGCGGCTCCAGCTGTAGGTGGTTGCGACATCCGCAACGTCCCAGACCGGCGCGGTTGCGGTGAGGGTCTCCCCGACCGCCGGAGTTCCCGAGATCGCGACCGGCGTAGTCGCGACCGGTGTTCCCGATGCGACGTCACTCGCGATCGCGAAGACGTGGAAGTCGCGGTTGGTCGGCCAGGTGATCGACGCGAGCGAAGTCCCGTCGGGGATCGTGACCGGCGTGGTTGCCCAGAGTCCGCATCCGATCGATTGCACCGCGCCGTTGCTCCAGCGCGCGGAGGCCTTACCCACAGACACGTTGCCGCCCGCACCGGCACCTGCGCACCAGTCGGTCAGCGTGACATTCTCCGTGGCCGTTGTTCCATCGGCGTAAGTGAGTGTCACCGCGGCTGTCTGGTTGGAGCTGGTCGCGGCCCCGACGAACGCGATCTTCTTCGCGCCGCGGAGGATGCCGCCGACCTTGGTGGTCTGCCCGGCAGCGGTGATGTTGTCGAACTGGCCGGAGACAGCCCCGCCCAGCACGTAGCCGAGCCCGGCGCTCGGCCCGGTTCCGCCGACCTGGCGCTCGACCCCGGCGTTCAGCCCGGCCGGTGCCATCAGGTCGCGGATGAAGTACGCACCCTGGTTGTCGAGGTCGGCGTTGTTCTCGCCGCGGTCGCCGATGCCCTTGTTATTGAACGCCGACTGCAGCGGGCTCTCCTTGGCGACGACGACGGTGAAGTCGCGCGTCACTTCGTTTCCCCGGTCGTCGGCGACCTCGAGGTGCACCGGGTACGAGCCGGATGCCACGTCGTCTTTCGCGACGAGGGCAAGGTCGATCGTGTCCTGCGCCGGCAGCCCGTTCGAGGTCACTGACCAGTCGCCGCCCGACTCGATGTCGAACCCACCAGCACCTGTCACCTCGAGCGTGCCCGAGATATCGCCGTCGCCCTGGGCGAGCACAGTGACGCTGAGCGCCGCCTCTTCACCGGCAGCGATCGTCACTGTCGACGGCGTGACGCCGGCGGCCAGGTGATTCGGGTTCGACTCGGTCGCGACCAGGGGTCCCGGTGCGGAGTCCGCATCGGTTGCCCAGTCTGACGGTGTGGATCCGACGGTGTAGTCGATGGTCGTCGCCTGCGTCAGCTCGTCGCCGGTCAGGTAGGCCTTGTCGACAGCCTGGCCGCCCGCCGTGACCGACTGGGTGTAGTGCGAGGCATCCGATACCCCGTCAGCGGTGATGACGAGGGAGCCCGACGGGTAGTACTCGGGGTCGAGGGTGAGTTCGACACGGTCGAAGACGGGTGTCGAGAGCCCCCAGAGGTCGGTTCCGGGAACGATCGGGTAGAGCCCGATCGAGGTCATCACAGCCCACGACGACATCTGGCCGAGGTCGTCATTGCCGGTCACGCCGGTCGGTCCGTCGGTGAACAGGGTGAGCGCAGCGCGCACGACATCCGTGGTCTTCCACGGCTCGCCGGCCCAGAGGTAGGCGTAGGGCGAGTGCAGGTCGGGCTCGTTGTTCGGGTTGTAGGTGTCCTGGCCGTAGTACGAGTACGCGCCATTGACCCATTCGTTGCGGGCGGTGCCCGCCGGGTCGTCGAGCAGCTTGTCGTACACGAAGAACTTGTCGAGGCGGTCGGCGGTCGCCTGGGTTCCACCGAGCAGGTCGACGAGTCCGGGCATGTCCTGCTGCACGAGCCACTCGTACTGCGCGGCCGTGCCCTCGTGGAATCCGGGCGCGTTGGCCGGGTCGGTCTCGGTCACGAAGATGCCGTCAGGGGTGCGCGACCGGAACGACTTGGTCTCGCTGTCCCAGATCGAGCGGTAGTTCTGGCTGCGCTCGGCGTAGCGCGCGGCATCCGCGTCGTGTCCGAGGCCGGTGGCCATGGCCGAGAGCGTTGCATCGGCGAGGGCGTACTCGAGAGTCGCCGAACCGCCGTGCTGCAGGTCGTAGTCGCCGGGCTTGCCCTCGGCACCTTCATCGAACGGCACGAAACCGTCGGCGATGTACTCCTCGTTCGCGGCGCGACCGTTGTACGGCGAGTCTGCTGGCGGAACCTCGTCGGCGTTCTGCCTGAGGACCGCGTACGCCTCCTCTTCGTGGCCGGCGAGCAGCCCCTGGCTCCAGGCGGTGACCAGCCACGGGGTGATCGGGTCACCGGTCATGATGTTGGTCTCGACCGGGCCATACCCCCAGCGCGGTGCCCAGCCACCCTCCTGTGCTTGTCGTACGAGCGAGTAGGCCATGTCGGCCGACTCCTGGGGCGCGAGCAGTGCGAGCATCTGCTGCTGGGTGCGATACGTGTCCCACAGCGAGTAGTTCTGGTAGTAGGTGAAGCCCTCTGCCTCGTGGATCTCGGCGTCCCAGCCCTGGTAGCGGCCGTCGACATCCGTGCCGGTGTTCGGCGCGAGGAAGCTGCGGTACAGCGCCGAGTAGAAGGTCTTCAGCTGTGTCTGGTCGTCGGAGGTCACCTTGACCTGTTCGAGGCGGTTCTCCCAGATGGCGGATGCCGCGGCCTGGGCGTCCTCGAGGGTTGTGGTCTCGGCGGCGAGGTTGGCTGCGGCGCCGTCTGCGTCGACGTAGCTCAACGAGGTCTGGGCCTCGACGACCTGGTCGCTCGTGGTGTCGAATCGCAGCCAGGCACCCGTGCGGCTGGTGCTGCTCGCGGACGAATCGGAGCCGACGGTGTCGCCGGTCCAGGTTCCCGACGTCTCGAACGGGCGGTCGAAGGTCGTGCGGGTGTGGACGGTGAAAGGTTCGGTGTCGCGGCAGAATCCCTGCAGCGTGATGGCGGTGTCGACGGTGGTGTCGTCGACGACCTGTACTTCGGACTTCACCACGCTCGAGAGGGCCTGGCCGGCGTTGATGAGGACGTTCGCCTTGGTCGTCGCCGGGAATGTGTACTTCTGCACACCGGTGTGGGTCGTCGCGCCGAGCTCGGCGGTGATGGCGCCCTCACTGGCAGTGACGTCGACCTGGTAGCTGCCGGGCGATGCGCTTTCGCCCTCGTGGCTGAACGGCAGCTCGTACTTCGAGTAGTCGGTGCTGGTGATGTCGCCGGTGGTGGGAAGCACGGGAAGGAATCCGCCGAGTCCGCAACCGACGCCGGAGAGGTGCACGAGCGAGAATCCGCGAATGTGGTCGGTGTCGTAGGCGTATCCGGTGTTATGCCCGGTGTCGGGCGAGAACTGCACCATGCCGAACGGCACTGTCGCTCCCGGGTAGGTATTGCCCTCGTCCTGGGTTCCGATGAACGGGTTGACGTAGCTGGTGAGGTCGGGGTCCGCTGCGGATGCTGCGCTGGCCGGCATCGACACGAGGGCGCCGCCGGCCAGCGCAAGCGCCGTACCGATAGCCGCCGAGGTAGTGAGCGTCGCACGCCATCGCCTCCCCGCGCTGCTCGGTTCGGATTCGGGTCCGGTCCGGTTCAGGTGGGGGAGAAAAGTCATGCGCGCGTGCCCTTCACGTCGGTGTGATGCTGGCGACTCTCGGCGCTCTCACTCAGGTGAGGGCGCCGACGCTGTGTGACAGCGTTGTCATGGGAGTCGACGTTACCCCTCCCCCAAACGGGTGTCAAACATTTCCCGCTGCTTAACCCGTTTCAAGGAGATTCTGGAAATCCGGAGGGATCCATACGGCAATCCGGTCAATGGGAGAAAAATCTCCTTGAAACGGGTTAATCGGGGAGGGGGCTCAGGCGAAGGTGGCGTGCTGGGTGACCCAGGCATGCATCGCAACAGCGGCTGCAGCCGACGCGTTGATGCTGCGGGTCGAACCGAACTGGCTGATCTCGACCACGGCATCCGCGGATTCGATGGCCTCGGGCGACAGGCCCGGGCCTTCCTGGCCGAACAACAGCACGCACTCGGCGGGAAAGTCGAAGGTCTCGATGATGACGCTGCCCGGCACGTTGTCGATGGCGATGATCGGCACCCCGGCCTCGCGCGCCCAGGCCACGAAGGCGGCGACATCCGGATGGTGCACGACGTGCTGGTAGCGATCGGTCACCATCGCGCCGCGCTTGTTCCAGCGCTTGCGACCCACGATGTGCACGGTGTCGGCCGCGAACGCGTTGGCGCTGCGCACGATCGACCCGATGTTCATGTCGTGCTGCCAGTTCTCGATGGCGACGTGGAACGGATGCCGGTGCTCGTCGAGATCCGCGACGATCGCCTGCATGCTCCAATAGCGGTAGCGGTCGATCACGTTGCGGGAGTCGCCACGTTCGAGCAGTTCGGGGTCGTAGCGTTCGTCGTCCGGGAGCTCGCCCTGCCACGGCCCGACACCGTTGGTCGTCAGTTCGACCGAGGGGTTCACCGCGGGCTGCTCGGCGCCCGGTGCCGCTGTGCTGTTGTCGTCGGTACCGCTGTCATCTGCCACGCATTCGAGGCTAGCGCGCTGGGAACGCGAGAAAGGCCACCACCCTGCCTGCGCGGGGTGGTGGCCTCTCGATCACTCGGCGACTAGTGCTTGCGACGGCGCGGAGCGAAGAACAGCAGCGCTCCACCGCCCAGCAGCATCAGGAACGCGAGAAGCAGCGACACCTGCACCTCGAGACCGGTGTGCGGCAGGTTGCCCGAGATGGCATCCTCGGCCTGCTCGGCGATCGACGGGGTGATCGCGTTGAACGGGTCGTCGTCGCGCACGGTGTACGGCTTGCCGTCCGAGGTCTGGCCGACCTCCGGCTCGCCGACCGGCGTCACCATGGGGTCACCGGTGGGCATACCCGTCTGCGGGTCGACTGCCGGCACGACAACCTTCGCGAGCACCTTGACGATGTCGGCGTGCGCGTCGAGCTGGCCCATGGTGAGCTCACCCTCGGCGAAGAACGACTCGCCCGGCGCGAACAGGCCACGCCAGGTTCCGCTCTTGACGAAGCTGTACTTCGACGGTCCGCCGATCCCCGAGAGGTCAGCGGTCCAGGTGTCTCCGACCGACGGGCCCATAGCGGTGATGTCAGCGACATCGATCGCGGTCAGGTACGTCTTGCCGACGTTGGTGACAACCCAGCGGATCTTCTGCTTTCCATTCGGGTCGACGACCACCGCGGCATCCGGGGTGTCAGCGTCTTCGTTCGGGTCGAAGCTCTCTTTCGTCGGCACGATCCAGTCGCCGCGCAGGGTCTTGACCTTGGGGTCATCCCGGTCGCCGGCGTACTTGATGACCTGGATACCGCCGGTGAAGGCGTTGTAGTTGTCGGCGTCGGTGACGTTCTTCGACGAGTCGGCACCAACCGCAGTGACGGTGGCCGTGTCGACGTGCGGGTCGTCGGACATGCTCACCGTGAGCGTCGCCGACCCGGTGATGATCTGTCCCGGCAGCCACTTCGTGGTGCCACTGACCGTCGCCGCCCAGCTGGCGGTGAGAACGCCGCGCACGGTTTTCGCCTTCGCGGTGCTGCCATCGGGGAAGGTCCAGGTCAGGTCGCTGACCTTTCCTCCCGAGATCGACTTGTCGGTGAGCACGACGTTACGCAGGTCTTCGTCACCCGTGTTCGTCACCCGGAAGACGATGGTGCGCGACGTGCCGGCCGCGTAGACCTCGCCCCTCTTCATGGTGTCTGCATCGTGCACGATCGTGGTGCCGTTTCCGTCACCCTTCTCGATGTCGACTGACGGGCCGACGCCGGTCTTGGCAGTGAACGGGTCGTCGTCGGTAACGGTGACCGGGTCACCGGATGCGTCGGTCGCGACGATCGGGTCGCCATCGGCATCGAGGCTCGGCAGGCCGTTCGGCACACCGGTACCGCTGACCGCGGGAGTGACGACCTCTCCGACGACCGTGACGGTGTCGGCGTGGGTGTCGCTCGCTCCGAGTTCGAGTGTTCCCTCGGCGAAGAACGAGGTGCCGGGTGCGAAGACACCGGTCCACGATCCGTCGTCGACGAAGCTGTAGTCAGACGGCCCACCGATCGGCGACAAGTCAGCGGTCCAGTCCGCCCCGACATCCGGCCCATCGCTCGTGACGTCCTCGAGAGTGAGGTTCGTCAGTGAGGTGGTTCCGGTGTTCGTGACGACCCAGCGCACCTTCCGGGCCGTGTCGACCGGGTAGGTGACCGCGTCATCCGCAACGTCGGCGTCCTGCGCGATGTCCATGTCGGACTTCGACGGGACGATCCAGTTGCCCGTGGCATCCTGCACTGCCGGGTCGGCCTTCGAACCGTCGTACTTGATGACCTGCACCGCGCCGGTGAAGGCGTTGTAGTCGTTGTCATCGGAGACGGGCTTTCCGGATGCCGCACCGACAGCGCTCACCGACGCACGGTCGACGTGCGGCTTGTCGCCGAGGGCGACAGTGAGCTGTGCGGTTCCGGTGATGACCTGGCCGGGTTCGAACACTGCGGTACCCGCGGCGAAGGTGGCTGCCCACTTGGTCGGCGTGCCGACGGTAGCCGGCAGCGTCGTTCCGTCGGGAAGGGTCCACTCGAGAGCGGTCACGGTGCCACCGGAGATCCCGGCGTCAGCGAGTTCGACCTCACGCAGGTCTTCGTCGCCGGTGTTCTCGACGCGGAAGACGATCGTACGGCTCGAACCGGGAGCGTAGAACTGGCCGCCGTCCATCGAGTTGGCGTTGTGATCGATGGTCGTTCCGGTACCGTCACCCTTCTCGATGCTGACGATCGGGCCGACTCCGGCGACCGCGGTGAACGGGTCGTTGTCGGTCACCGTGATGGCGTCGCCGTCGGCGTCGGTCGCCGCCAGCGGTTCACCGTCGGCGTTCACGCTCGGCAGTCCGGTCGGAGCCCCGGTTGCAGGATCGACGGCGGGTACCGCGATCTCGCCGACGACCGTCACGGTGTCGGTGTGGGTCTCGCTCGCCGCGAGTGTGAGGGTTCCCTCGGCGAAGAACGACGTTCCGGGGGCGAACGCCCCGTTCCACGCGCCATCGGCGAAGTCGTAGTCCACGGGTCCACCGATGCCGGACAGGTCTGCTGTCCAACCGTCGGCGATAGCGGGCCCGGCGTTGGTGACGTCCGCGAGCGTGATGTTCGTCAGCGTGGTCGAGCCGGTGTTGGTGACAACCCAGCGCACCGCGCGCGGGGTATCGACCGGGAAGTTCACCGCGGTAGCCGAAGTGTCGGCATCCTGCGCGGCATCCACGTCGGCCTTCGACGGGATGATCCAGTCGCCGGCCGCGTTCTTCACCGCCGGGTCGCCCTTCGAGCCGTCGTATTTGATGACCTGCACGGAGCCGGTGTACGCGTTGTAGGCATCCGAGTCGGTGACCTTCTTGCCGGATGCGGATCCGGTGGCCTCGACGGTCGCCTTGTCGACGTGCGGCTGGTCCGACGCAGGGACCGTCACGGTCGCCTTACCGGTGATGACCGCGCCCGGGGCGAACGGTCCGGCCCAGGTGGTCGTCGTGCCGACGGTCGCCGGGAGCTTCGAGCCGTTCGGAAGCGTCCACTCGAGACCGGTGACGGCGCCGCCCGAGACGATCGTGTCGGTCAGCTTCACGTCACGCAGGGTCTCGTCGCCGGTGTTCTCGACGCGGAAGACGACGGTGCGCGACGTACCGGCCGGGTAGACCTGGCCGTCGGCCATGGTGTCGGCATCGTTCTCGATCGTGGTGTCGGTTCCGTCACCCTTCTCGATGTCGATGAACGCACCCTTGCCAGCCTTGGCGGTGAAGGGGTCGTTGTCGGTGACCTCGACGGGAGAACCGCCGACGATCGCGACCACCGGGTGACCTGCCGAGTCGAGCTGCGGTGCGCCGGTGGGCACACCGGTGCCGGTGACTGCCGGGGTGACGATCTCGGCGACAGCGGTGACGGTGTCGGAGTGCGTGGCGTTTGCCCCGATAGCGAGGGTGCCTTCGGCGAAGAACGAGGTTCCCGGTGCGAACACACCGGTCCAGGCTCCCGAGTCGGTGAAGCTGTACTCGGGGTCCCCGCCGATGGGCGACAGGTCAGCGGTCCAGTCGTCCCCGACGGCCGGGCCGTTGTTCGTGATGTCCTCGAGGGTGAGGTTCGTCAGCGACGTGGTTCCGGTGTTGGTGACGACCCAGCGCACCGTGCGCGGGGTATCGACCGGGTACTCCACCGCGTTCGCGGCGGTGTCGGCGTTCTGGGCCGCGGCGACGCCGGCCTTCGTCGGGATGATCCAGTCGCCGGCCGCGTTCTTCACCGCCGGGTCGCCCTTCGAGCCGTCGTATTTGATGACCTGCACGGAGCCGGTGTACGCGTTATAGGCATCCGAGTCGGTGACCTTCTTGCCGGATGCGGATCCGGTGGCCTCGACGGTCGCCTTGTCGACGTGCGGCTGGTCCGACGCAGAGACCGTCACGGTCGCCTTACCGGTGATAACCGCGCCCGGGGCGAACGGTCCGG
>Ga0247729_10000249_pt1 | contig 24095 bp, 26 predicted proteins | sample UWRJL133311R2_FD_180958 | JGI IMG/M metagenome (GOLD analysis project Ga0247729, IMG submission 180958) | Plant litter microbial communities from Arlington Agricultural Research Station in Wisconsin, United States - UWRJ-L133-311R-2 | ecosystem: Environmental > Terrestrial > Plant litter >... | reverse complement strand
TGAGTGCCCTCCATCCCGATGAATGGGGCCGTGCCGTCCACAATATCGTCACTGTAAGTTTTCTTCCATCAACCAAAAATACATCCTCTTCTCGTTCTATGTGTAGCTAACGCCAAGTTGATCTGCGGCGCTTACAGATGCTGAAACCCGGCGGAGTCGTCCTATTTCGGGACTATGGCCGGTATGATTTGACTCAGCTTCGATTCAAAGGAGGTAGAATGCTCGATGAAAATTTCTATATTCGAGGCGACAAGACACGGGTTTACTTCTTTGAACTGGGTCAGTCTCGGTTCTTGCTTAAAGTGCACCTTTCAACACCAAATGCGTCACATCTAACGCACGCAATGCTCTTTCAGATGAGCTCTCGCTGCTATTCACGGGCGCCAAAGTCTCGTCAACACAAACAACGAGCACTACCACAACTCAAGTAGTATCACCTGATGAAGAGGGTGACTTGGGGCGTTACGTGCCCCTCTCCGAAGTGGAGAAAGAGGGAGTTCAAACCTCCACAGTTCAAAATAAAACACTCCTTGGGGTCGAGCAGCCTCCACCTCTATCAGCCGAACTCCCTCAGGCACCACTCCACTTTGGAAGCAGTACCTCATCCGACAGTACGGACGACGCCTCCGCCGCCACAATCTACGCCACAATCTCAAGTGCAGATCCGTTCGTCGATCCCAATATCGATTCGAGGCAGCCACTACCCATCCCCGCTATCCACCCAAACCTCCTCTCGCCTGACGGTTTAAAGAATTGCAGTCCCCAACCGCTGTTTATCGCGGAACAGTTAGGCATTGACAGACGGTTGATTGTGAATAGGAAAAGACAGCTCAAGATGTATCGGGTGTGGATGCAAGGGAGATTCCGGAAGTTGTAATTCACAAGCGGAGCAATTGGTGTCAAGGTACGGAGTAGGTCATAATGAAAGAAGTGAGCATGAACGAGAATGTCGTGTGACAGTCAAGGCGTAAATGAAACAGCCTTCTCAAGTGAACGACGGGAAGGGAAATGGGATGTAAACTTTTGTAATTAGTGTTATATTATCAGTTTGGTACACTGGTAGAGCTACGTGAAGAGACAGGAACGAATGCATGGTGGTAAGAATATCGAACCCCAGTCCATATCTAATTTGTGAATGTGTTTAGAAAAGGATAGCAGCAATCTTCTCCCCGAAGTTTCTGGGAGGAATCTCTTCCTCTTCCGTCTCCTCGGGTGTCGGGATACCAGTAACAAAGTCCATCTCCAACGGCTTCCAGATCTTGCTGCGCTTAAAAATCTTGTATCCAAAGTAAAGGACCACGAAGATCGGGATGTTAATGTCTGGAGGAAACCGTCAAACAACAAACAGTGTTGAAGAAGTGAATATCACTCACAGGAAGTAAGGAATCCGGAAGCATTGAAATCCCAGAAGACCTCGAATCCGTTGATGAAGATGAAGAACAATGTCCAGGCAGCACCCCAGTAAGACAGATATGGTTGCCAGCTGTTGTTGTAGGCGTTTTTCTTGGGGTCAAACCCTTGGGCAACCAATCCACGACCTAACCATTCAGAGACGAGACATGAGAATGAATACATCTGAGAGAAAAAAGGGGCTGCTCACGGAAGAAGATGTAGGTGATATTCATCACGAACCAACTAGTGAATCCACCAGTAGTAGAAAGATTGACGAACCAGCTAATGGATAGTTAACTTGTTAGTTCGATATCATGGTTGTAAGCAAGCAAGGACGAACTTGAACACGGTTGAGGAACCTGATGATACACTCATGAAGGAGAGGACGGTGAACAATGACTAAAGGATTGTACATGTCAGTAATCTTCGCGATTAACAGAACGCAGGACATACTGAGGTTAAAACAGCGGCCAGAGGAAGGCCCTTCTTCGTGCAGTAGGTGAGGAATTTAGGTGCCTGTCCACGGAGAGCAAGTCCATAAAGCACACGGGAAGAGCAGAACAGGAAACTGTTTCCAGCGGAGAAGGCGCTCGTGAAGATGGCTCCGTTGATGATGTGGGGGAGGACTGTGGGCACATCATTCCGTCAGGGTATTGTTTTATGACAAGAAAAGGTCAAATTTTACCTGTGATTCCAGCACGAGTGATGGCAATAACATAGGGCGACTCGGCAGCCGTACCGCTGTCGTGCAAGAGATCGGGGTCATTGTAAGCGACAAGCATGCCAATGATGAGGATTCCCAAAATCTGCAAGAAAATTTTAAGTCCGAGGTAAGATTGGCTTTAAAGCTGGACGTACATAGAAGATAATGATGCGATAGAACACTCGGCGAACAGCCTTGGCGATGTTGCGACGGGGGCTCTCGGTCTCTGATGCAGCACTGTGAAGGTAATCCCATTCAGATTGGAGTTCGACAAGACCAAATAAAGATACCAGGAATGGTAACTTACATGACGACCAACTCCATTCCCTGGAACGAGAACGCTGCCTGTACGAGGACACTGAGGATGGCGAGGAAGCGATCGAGACCGACATGGTTGGGCTCCAGACCGAGAGGGGCAACTGCTCCTGGGTGCTTCCAGTACTGAACAACCATGACCGCCTTAGTCCGTGATGTATTATTAGCAAGAAATCGAGGCGTACCCTGAATCCAAGACGTTCACGGTTGGGTCCCCCACCGAGATCGATAACAAGACCGGTAAGGATTAGGCCAATAATGAGAGTAACTAGATGCTGATTAACAGGGCCTTCTAGGACGAGTCTCGGCGATGCTTACTCTTGATGATCGAAAAGAAGAACTCCGCTATTTAAAAGGTGAGATTCAATACGCAAAGGGAGTTTAGCGGACCAACTCACATTCACCGAAGTATCGCACACCAAAGATGTTGATCAAGCAAATTAGTATGCACAGAATGGCAATGTAGATAGCTTGGTGACCAGTCTTCCCGAGTCTCAATTAGTACGTGACCTAATAGAAGAGAAGCAGCGTAAGCAGCTTACGTCCTTGTCCCAGAATGTGAGCAGAATGGTCGCAGCGGTAATTTCAACTGGTGTTGAGATGCTGTGCGGGTCGTTTCAGCACATTGTACTCTATCGCAAGCAGGTGACTTACGCATTGGTATAAAAATAGTTCTAACATTTGGAGTGGAAGGTTAGACTGGTTATTTTAACAAGCGGCGTGTTCGGGTTAGATACGTACCCATCCAACTGCAAAACCCAAAGCCGGATCTACCCAGCGTGCAGCTAAAGGAGATACAGAGGGGTCAGCACATGCTCTTGACTGGGATGAAATACCCAAAAGCAAACGCACCAAAATGGGGGAATGTTCCTGATATTGGGGCCCAGGTAGTCATTTCACCCACAGCGCAAAGCGACCTAGAAGGGTTACAGTGGTTTCAGAATGCTGATCTTCGCTAATAAGCCATCCAATGACAGGACTTACGCGTAGGCGACGGTACCAACGAGTGCATAGGCGATGAGGGCACCCAATGGTCCAGCTGATGCTAAGGCATGGCCGGAACCCAAGAACAGGCCAGTACCAATGGTTCCGGCGATCTAGAAAGCACGTCAGGATGGTAATGTTTAGCGGTGGGTGTCTCATTCTCACAGCAATCCTGTTAATCGGTGAGAGGAGGTCAGCTACGAGATAGTGAACACGTACATTTGGACATGGCGCTGCTTGAGACGCCGTTGGACTCGGTCGAGGTCACTAGCTTCCAAGGTGAACCTGCACAGGGCGATAAGGTCATGGTCAGCAACAACGAGATAACACTCACCCAGGGTTGGAGGTTCCAGTTACAACTCGTACATCGGGCACAATGCCCTTCTCGATGCTGTCGTGCTCCTTGGACGCATCTCGTTTTTCGTAGTCCATTGTGATGGTCAAGGGGGGAGGTAAGAAATGAGGTGAGAAGTTTTACGCTTCCTAAGTACTCCCCGATTTCATCATATGGCTCGGGGGATAGTGCGACCGGCGAGATAAAGTCCCTTCAACCGATGTCTGTGTGAATCTAGATCTGCGTATGAGTTGGTAAAAATAGACGCTGCCCGCATGGGAGTAGGAGCAAGGTAGTTGGGCTGGGCACAGCGCTAAAAATAGGCGAATTCTAGCCAATAGCACATCGGCCATCTGAGTGCCAGGTGCGCAACCAGCCACAAGCACGATGAAGGCATATACCATTTTCAGATAATGCAACTTCGCTGGGGAGTAGATGCGAGCTCCAACGGAACATTTCTTCTGCGACCCATGATTATGAAGTCGGGCGGCACTTGAAGTCCAGCTTCTACAGCTATAGAACAGGTCAAAATTAGGGTGCGATCACAGCAGACGGGACGGATGCACTGACCGACTGTTATGATCCCTATGCGACAGGTAATCAATCAAGTTACTTCGTTCCAACCAGGATGTGCTCACCGATAATAATGAATATGTTGTTTCAGAATGCCAGGTGCCAGTATCAGAAATTTTCCAGCTACATAACCCACATGCATACCCATTATCAAGGTGACATAGCGCCTCGCGATATATGGTGGATGTATTCCTGACGCGGACAGTATCGGGCAAGAAATTATGACTTTAAGCGCTGCACGCCACGTCAGGTGTCAATGGATGCTACGATGTTTTTTTGCAAGGCGGAATCAAACAGGGCATATACGCATTTAATACACGTCGTATTTTGAGCGAACCCGTCCAGTCTCCCATGGTATTCTGAAGAAAGTTGCTCAGGAGGAGCAGGAGTGCGTCTATGATGGTTAAGAGCTGCCTAATAAAACTACTTGGCGTTGAACTTGAAGGTCAGCCACAAACCACATCACGTGGCCATGCGCTAAAGGCGGCCGGCTGCCGGAGAGCCAGTGGGTTAGCAATTGAATCACACTCAGTCGGTGTCAACTAGAATGACCTCGCGTCTCAAGCGAAAGCTAGGAGACTTGGGTGTGGATACTTCAAGCCGGAAAGCCAATGAGAACTTTTGCTTAGTACGTACTCATTCATCCAACTTCCTATAATCTCTGATCACACGCAACTAATTAGATTGGAACACCACTGCCGCCTCTCGAGAAATCGAAGGATACTGGAGAATTTGTACCGCTATGGAAGCAAGAAGTCTGAGTTCATCGTCAGTGCTAACTCTCCTCGAAGGCTCTGAATTTTGAATGAACAGGTTCGCGACGAAAAGGGGAGACGGCGGCTACATGGTGCATTTACTGGTGGCTTTTCTGCCGGATATTTCAATACAGTCGGTTCGAAAGAAGGTGTGTTATGTGCCATCGGCTATCGTCTCGCTATTGAGCCTACCCCGCAGGCTGGACACCCCAGACCTTCGTCTCCTCACGCAATGACAGAGTCAAAAAGCAGGCTGCGCGTCCAGAGGACTTCATGGACGATGAAGATCTGCAGGACCTCAAAGACAGTCGGAATCTTGTTGACACCACCGAGGAGATGGACTTTATGGGTGGAACACAAGCCGAAGTGCTTGTAAAGGCAGAAGTTGACGATTCCGACAGAGAGTACGTTTCGACTGCAATACGTACCTCATGCCCAAAGCTGAATGAACCTCCACCAGTCCAATATCACGCACATTAGAAGCATCTCTATTACCTGCTCCGAAAGATTCTGTAGGCGCCAAGATCTTGAAAAAGATGGGCTGGCGGCTAGGTCAAGGTATCGGGCCGCGCGTATCTCTTAAGCGTCGCAAAGAGCAGGACTCACAGGCTTATGACGCGACGAGTGGCACCAGGCTGATTACCGGAAAGCTTGATCTACCGGACGACGACGACGAGGCTACGAAGCACACCTATGCTCCTCGCGATACACCAGTTTTGGCCGTTCGGAGAAAGGACAATACTCATGGCCTGGGATATATGCCTGGAATGAGTCTGAACGACAGCGTTAACGGTGCGGGCTCTAGTCAAGGGCCTCAACTTTCAGGTGTGGATACACGCTTAGCTTGGTCGTCGATCTTTCTGACACCGCTTTCAGGTGGCTTCGGTCTGGGCGCGCTCAACGATGCAGACGAAGACGATTTGGACGTGTATGACCATATTCAAAATCATACGCGGAGGCGTGTCGCCTATGATAATTTAGACGGAGATGATGATGATACAGTGCTGATTGGCGGAAAGCTGGACAAGCGAAAGCTACCTTCCACGGTATGCGACCCTATCTAACTTTCATTTCGCGCTTGCTTATACCGTTTCAGAAGCCTTTACAATCTTCCAACCAACATTTTCGCGATGGGCGGTCTGTATTAGCGGGCTTTGTTCTATCCGATGAGCCTGTTGCTGAAGATAAGTGGTGAGCATCGTTCATTCGGCGTTGAGTGAATAGCTCTGACCATTTACCTCAGGTTCCCACTACCTGAAATTCCATCTGGATGGAAACCAGATCCAAGTCGGGTGTGGGCCAGCAATAAAGAGAATGCACCAGCTCCACCCCCATCACAGCCAGCAGACCAAACTCACGCAGCATGGAAAAGATCAAAAATCTCTGCAGATCAGGTATGCACATCCCACATGGTACCTCTAAAACGACATTCAGAGCTCGTCGCGAATTCAGCGTGGATCTTTACTAGGCGAGACACCATTACCGTCTGGTCCTCGCTCTGTCTTCGACTACATGTCAGAGAAGGACAAGGAACGAATCAAGAACATAGCATCTGGATTAGCAGCAGGTAGTCTGCTATCATCTTCAACGTCAGGACCCAGCCACCCTCCGCCCCCTCAAGCGTCCAACGCAAAGCTTGAACCGCATATCGCACAGGCTGCGCTACGTGGATTCCAACCATTCACCACCGATCCGGTCAAACAAGCGAGGTACACCGCATACCTCCAATCCCAAGCGGACTCAGACTCCCCTTCCCTCAAACCAAATCAGAATCAACGGTCAGATGACTTCAACAAAGAGTTGGAGGACTACGCCAAAGCTGCTTCATTGTTCAAGCCAATGTCAGGGGCTATGGCAGGTCGATTTACGAGTGCCGCTGTGATCGACATGGGACCTAAGGTGGTTGAAGGTCTACACACACCTACAACCGCGGAGTTGGAGGAGAAAGAGGCGCAGCGACAGAAGGAAGAGGACGAGAAGATCAGCCCGAAAGCCCATGCGGCTAAGATGGGTATGTTTGGGCCTATGACGAGGGAAACGAAGCCTTGGGCGCCAGCAAGGTTACTATGCAAGCGGTTCGGTGTCAAAGAACCGACCATCGCTGCCGAAATGCCAGAAGATGGTGCTCCTGCGACGGCGGGACCAAGTGGGCAAGACGGCTCTTTCACTCAGCCTGATTTTTCAGGAGCAACCCCCTCAGCGATAAAGGATGTTACTGTGCCCATGCAGAGGAGTGACGGACCGCGCGACTTGAACAATATTGGTTTTGGAGAGGATGAGACGCAAGGCCAGGATACTCTCACCTATCAACGCCCCTCGATGGACATATTCAAAGCGATCTTTGCCAGTGATGATGAAGACGACGAGGATGATGACGAAAAAGCTGAAGCCGAAGACGAGGGTACTACTTCTGCCATGACCAATGAAATGAAGGACCTTCAGAAAGGATTCACCAAGGCAACTGCCATCCTGGACGACACTCCAGTCGACCCAAATACCTTCAAGCCAACTTTCATCCCTCGGGAAGGGAAGGCCAGGAAGACAAAGGAAGAGGACAAGTCAAGGGATAAGAAAGAGAAGAGGAAGAAAAAGGATAAGGAGAAAAAAGGTGTATTGGTATCATTCGAGATGGACGAGGACTCGAGTACTGTTGCCGAGCCCAAGCAGCCTAAAGATCGGCCTCCGAAGAAAAAGAAGCGGAAGCAGGAAAAGGAAAGACCTGAGGACTTGGAGGAGCACGGTATGTGGGTTGACCAGGCTCCATCAGTGGTCGTTCCTGTCGCTGGAGACCCGAGTTCAGGAGGCACGAAAGGTCGCAAGCGAGCCGTTGATTTCATGGACTGATAATTTGCTGTGATCCTTTCGAGCGTGTTTTCTTAGCAATGTAGTGCATTATATCCTATCCGTGAATATCGTGGTTTACAATACAGAATACTATAGCCAATCGTTGTCAGATCCAGACGAACTTCCTGAACCACCTACTCATCCTCATCGTCGTCCTCCGTATCTCCATCGTGTTCGATCTCCGTTTTCTTCAAGTTAGGGAATAACTGTTCGACGTGTCTGAATACATCTTTGTCAATTTTTGTGTCTGATGCGTGCTCGATGCGAAGCTCTTCAAGGCCATGCGAGGATTGAGGCTCGCCAGCGGTTGATAACGGGTGATGAGGATCGTCGGCAGGACGAGAGTCCTGAGGGACTTTGAGGGAGGTGTGGAGGCGTTTTAGCCTTGGGAAATGATCCGCCAAAATAGATAAAGCAAGCAGGGAGAGATATGGGGATGTATCTGAGTTGGGAAGGAGCTTCAACGATTCCAAGTTCCGCCATGCACTGCACGCGCAGAGGTCCAGGAGATCGTCATCCGACATGGGCCAAAGCTCGCAGATGATGGCCATGTCTTTGAGCTGCCTACAGGAAGCAAGAGCTTTGAGGGTGCTCCATTGAGCTGAACCAAAAGAGATAGTTAATGATAATGACTGAAGGGATTCTGAAATGTCGGCACATCGTCGAATGCACCCTGCGAATAATGTCGTGTCTTCAGCATCACCAAAGTCAACTAAGAGGGTCGTTAAAATGGGTGCATAGATTGAGGGCAAAATGCCTGAGACTTCGTTGACGCAGGCACAAAGCTTGAAGGTCGTCAGCGTATTGAATGACATTGGTTTAGTCGATTCTCTGGCATCATTGGTTTGCTCTCCAATTGATATGTAAAGACTCCGCAATGATTGCAAATTCGACAATGCAACCAGGGTATCGAATGGAAGCATATTGAGGTGAAATAGAAGTGTAAGCGAGTGCAAATTGCGAAACTTCACCACAGTATTCATGATCATGTCAACATCCACGGGGGTGATGTGCGAGACTTTTGATATATGCAGCTCGCTAATGTTGGGAGCTTCGATCAGGATAGTATGAAGGAGATTTGCAGCGAAGATCTTGTTTGATATGTCCCGGAGAGTGACATCACGGAGAGAAGGAGAAATCGTCAAAAGGATTCCCGGAAAGTTGGACTTATGATAGGATGTGACGCTGACCGTCAATTTCTGGAGGGAAGGGAGTAAAGTAGTGCGATGGTGTCGGAGTATCAAGATGTAAAGATATGCCGGGATGGTTTGGCCAGTGTCAGAGTCAAGCCTTCGGATCCGATGTGCGTATACGTCGAATCGACTGAAATCCTCTAGCCTCACAACCCCTAGTAGTGTCTGTAACCCGCGTTTGAATTGGTCAACGAATAGTAAAGCGCAAGCCACGCACATGTCTATGACGATCATACGTCGGAAGGAGATCCAATAAGGGAACTAGCGAAGGCAACCTTCTCCATAAAACATTCATGACTGGGTCAAAGAATGAAGTGCACGTCAGGGCGGCGTAAAGGAGATCATTATGCTTTACAGTGGAGCAATCCGAGTAAAGACCCCATTCCAAGAACGAGAAAATTAGCTCAAGAAGATCTGGGTTCTGCAAGACTTGAAGCTGGGGGGTTTCGTCGACTGAGGAGATAATTGTAACGGCATCAATGATGCTGGGAACTTGAGGTGGCTGAGAAAGAGATTTCTTGAAATCATTGAGTGCAAACCAGGAAGTTTTGGTCCTGTTGAGGTAAAATTGGATCATCACTGTAGATGGGGACAAAGATAGCCGTACAAGTCTAGCGCGGAATGCGAATCTTCACATACTTGTTCATCTGCTTCCAATGATTCGGACATCGTTTGTATAGCCTGGCTGAAGCTACCCAACTGACTTGCAGATTTAGATTGGTCAAGAGATAAGCTAACAACCCCTGGCAATTGCACATGCGTCTACGGCAAATGCCATCGGAGTTATTTAAAGCTACCCCTATAGCGAGCACTACAAACCCTCGAGTGCCTCTCCAACAGCCAACACCAGCTCATCGGTGCCCCATTGACCCACTACACTGATTCCAACAGGCAACTGGCCTTCGATACATCCCACAGGGACTGAGAGTGCAGGTAATCCGGCCAGCGATGCAGGGACCGTTAATACATCCTGCATGTACGCACTCAGATCTGAGTCAGGATTACTCTTCGATAACCGAGGCGCTGTCCGGATGGAGGAAGGATGCAGAATAACATCGACTTCTGATTTTTGTTCACTGATGGAGTCAGAGAAATAATTTGGTATCCGGAAAACACGATCAAAATCGTTCTTTATGAGCTGGCGGACACGTTGGGCTTGGAGGAAGTAGTTATCGAACGCACTGCGACTGGTCAGATAGCTGGGTGCTTTGCAAGCAAATAAACTCACTCAGCAGAAAGTGCATACGTGCCGAGAAGTATACGCTTCTGGACTTCTGGACCGAAACCGACGGATCGTGTTTGGGCATACACGGTTGAAGTCTTCGTAAGGTCAACCCCAGGTGGCGGCCTAATTTGAGAACCTATGGACAGTATTGAGTGAAAACGACGGGTCAAAAAAGAGCTAAACTCGCCATATTGGACTCCGTCGTAGCGGGCCAGGTTGCTGCTTGCTTCTGCACTTGCAAGGACGTAATACGAACTGAGTGCATATGCGGTTGAAGGTAAGGATATTGGAATAACTTCCGCGCCGTGTGATTGCAATTTTTGAATCACGTTTTGGGTACGTTGTATAATGTCTTGCGACATTTCAGAAGGGAAGTATTCCTGCCAATAAATGCACTGGGTCACTTGACAGTCTTGTCAAAAGCTGCAATCCTACCTGTGGTACTCCTATCTTAAGTGCCTTCAGAATAGATTGACTGCTTTCATTTAAACGACGTTGCGTCTGGAACGCAGCGCTCTCTCGTATCTCTGGAGGTGCTGCAGTAGGGTCCAAAGGATCGTAACAGGCAATGACGCCTGGGAATTACATGAGTCAATATGGAAAAAAAATTCTGGTGCGCATACCAAAGACATTCTTCACCGTGCGCACATTGGTAGCAAGGACCCCAACACAGTCCAAGCTGTCTGCATATGACACGACCCCCCATCTTGCAAGACGTCAGAAATGGAATAGCCATAGAAATGAGCACCGCACCGACTGATAAGACCGTAAGATGGTTTCAGCCCGACCACCCCACAGTAGGAAGCGGGTAAACGAACAGAACCTCCCGTATCCGTGCCCAAAGCGCTAGAATTAAAGATATAAAAATGTTCCAGGGTATTTGAGGGGGACGCACGCATCACACATTCCAGCAGCTACTGCTGCAGCACTTCCACCCGAACTTCCACCAGCAGACCTTTTCTCGATCATGTCAATAGGATTTCTTACAGGTCCGTGTACGGAGTGAACGTTCAAGGAGCTACAACCATTAGTCCAAACCTGGTGCACAACCCGATAAAATGTACGCACCCCATGCCAAATTCATCACAATTTGTCTTTCCTATAATGTCTGCTCCTGACTTCTGCAGCAGATCCACAACTGTTGCGTCGAAGGGAGAGGTGAAGTCTGGTGGGGCCTCCTCAGTCGCAGGCTAGGATGCAAATTGTCCCCACTCGCCTCGAAGAATCGATGAGGAGCACGTCGTAGGCAGTGCCTTGGTCGCAATATTATCCTTCACTGCAACCGTCATTCCCGAAAATGGTAACTGCTGGCTGATGTATGGCTGTTGAGGATGAGGAGAAACATTGACGAACGCGTTGATGTGCGCGTTTTGCTCCGCGATCGTCTGGCGTCTCTGACACTGCGTAGAATATGGTGCTACGCTACGACGCGCTTTGAGGATATGAAAGTTCTTCGAGACTACATTCCTCGACATTGCCCGCCGAAAGGCTCGATCCCTTGGATATTAGCTGGTTGAGGTTTGGTTGAGAACAGTTAATAGTTCTGGATGACTGGCTTGGGTCCGTCCCCGGGCCGCTAAGCGCTTCCGTTGTTTGGCGCCCTCCTCCGAGCCACACACTCTGATTTTCGTTCTTGATCTAGAAGGGTTCGCGCAAACCTCACGTTCGACCAATACCACTCTTCTTTACGGTCTAGCAATGGTCAATTTCCAAAAACTGGGGCGACCTAACAAGAAAGCGAAACTAGATCGGCCTGTTAAATCCACACCCTTGCCCAATAAGTCCACCTCGCCCCGTCCAAACGAACAACTCCCTTCTGGCAACATAGATACTGCTGAGCCCTCTATAAAGGGCAAAGGAACAGCATTCGAATCACCAGTGGTTTTAAAATATAGAAATAAAGGGAAGGCCCGGGAAGATGTCAGACAATTACCGACCTCTTTTAAAGTTGTTGCTGGATCTTACGAAAAACTTCTATACGGACTGGATGGCTCAGTAACTCTGGACGAGCAATCGAACCTGCAATTTCACCTGAAACCAATATTCATATTTCCTGCCCATGTTTCGTGTATAAAGGCTGTTGCAGCATCCCCGAATGGTGGCAAATGGTTAGCGACGGGAAGCGCAGACGAGATCGTTAAAGTTTGGGATCTGAGGCGGCGGAAAGAAATTGGTGGCTTGATGCACCACGAAGGTGATTATTTCTTTCTGAATAGTATCAGAGCTGCTCCTGACATACGTGCAGGCTCCATCACTCATCTTTTGTTTCCTTCTCGATCTCATCTGTTGTCGGCGTCCGAGGATGGTACTCTATGTTTGTTCCGAGCACGAGATTGGGCTGTACTGCGTGCGTTGAAGGGCCACAAAGGAAGGGTTAACGCAGTCGCGGTTCATCCCTCAGGAAAGGTCGCGCTGAGCGTCGGAAAAGATAGAGCTCTGCGGATGTGGGACCTTATGAGGGGCAAAGGAGTTGCCAGTACAAAGATAGGGAAAGGTACGTCTCGCTTGTGACACACACATGGTGCATTTTTCTCATTCTACAAGAGGGCGAAATCGTTCGCTGGTCTACTGAGGGGACAAAATTTGTTGTTCAGTCCGGTTCCACGATGGATGTGTACGCGACGGTGGGCATTATATTTTGGTTATTCACATTCTGCCATCCTCAATTGCACCCGCAGAACATGGATCTACTATATACTATCACACACCCTTCTCGGATACACGACTTGAAATTCTGCAGCTTTACAGCTGGAAAAGGTGAGATTTTGCTGGTAGGAGCCGAAGACCGAAAGCTCTCGGTCTATCATGTCCCGGACACCTCAGAGACTCCCTTCATTGTGGCAGAGATGATTGGACACTCAAATCGGTTAGTCGTGTTTCTAAAAACTCTGTCCAAGCACCAGCTCATCGACCGTTTTGTAGCGTAAAAGCTGTTCAAACTCTAGATATTGCTCTTCCCGGGGCCTCAGGAAGGTCCTCCACGACCCTCGTGTGCACTGTATCTTCCGACGGCTTCATCAATCTCTACGACATCGCGTCCGTACCCACATCGAACGAGGCTCCTCCGCAAAAGCCGACCCAAATCAAACCTCTCACCTCTTATGACTCAAAGGGCACCCGGCTCACATGTGTCACCCTTGCAGATGCTGATGCAGAGCTGAGTACCATCCCTCAGAATGGGAAACGAAAACGCCCTGAGGATGTACACGACGATGCGGAGAGTGAAGTAGACAATGATTCTGGCAACGACGAGTTTGATGAAGAGTGGGAAGGTGTTGGAAGAAGCCAGGTTGCAGAGGACGAGGCAGAGGACGAAGACGAGGGTGAAAACGAGGATGAAGATGAAGTGGATGAGGATTGATAGAATCTCTCCGTTGGGATCAGCACGTTACGAGCTCAGCCACCCATTGTGATCAGCGCCATCAGCGTAGAATCGGTAGATGATGCCTGAAGCTGCAAGTTGAAGCTCGGCTGGTCACGAGTCCAGTAGTCTCCGACCAAATGAATCGATGACAGTCGATCTGATATATATGCCAGTCTGGCGAAGACACTGATCCTCCAGTCCGTACAATTACTATACGCACGACTTCCTCCTGAGCTAGCCACTTCTTCATTGACTCGTCTAAGACTCGGAGGTCTCCATATCTCGAAGTTTTTCTATCTCCCTCAGGAATGTCTACTCTCCAAGATACTTACAACGTATCAAGTTCCGTATCGCAGAATATGTACGTGCGATCTTCGTATGATCAGCCCTATGAAGATCTTGCTTACAACTTTATCTCATAGCGATGCATGCCTACACGAGAAGGATCCAATGCTAGTTTTTAGAAATCTGAATATTCTCAAGCAAATACTCTTCTTCCTGGGCGAATATGCAGGATCGGGTTCCGGACAGCTTGCTCAAGATGCCAGGCGAACTTTGCTTCATATTGGCCTCGCAAGTAAATTCTTCGTCGAGCCTGCGATGGATGCCCTATGGAAGGACCTTGATTCCATATTTCCTGTCTTTAAACTCCTCCCTAAGCTTGATGGCGATTTCTGTGTAGGTCGCCAAATGTTACAAGCCAGGTTCCAGCTAATTCTTAAGGTAGCAAGTAGATATTCTGTGCCCAGAAGATTTTCAGATATTCGACAAATATGCTAGACGCGTCAAACATCTCCGACTTGAAATTTCGCCACCCACTGGTGTGAAGCCTGACATCCCGAGCTATATGTATCTGATGATCCTTCAATACCACCCATCACCACTCTTTCCACGACTCGAGAAACTGTCGATCATAGATAGCAACGGACAAAGGCACAGCAGGCACGAAAGTGCCCTCCTAGCCCTGTCGCCATCTCTTCAATGTGTCTCGCTTGAAGACATTCACCAATCTGCGGAGGTTTTCACGGCGATTTTGTTATACAACATCTCTATAGAAACTCCGAGGCTTCTAGTTCTGCGATTATCGGGACTCTTGCGAGATAAAATTCTAGATGAGGTGTACCGCTTTCGATTTCTAGAAACACTCCACCTTGGGCTGGCACGTAGCCTACTCAGAGCCAACACTCTTGATGCGATATCTCAGATGACGAGACTGAAATGCTTGTCGATCAAATTCGACAACCATCCTCCACTCTCCAGCACATGGACACGCGCATCTCTCTTTAACGCTCTCCAGTTTCTGACATTGGATGGAACACTAGAGGAAATCACGAGAACCCTCCGTGTGATCGATACACCCCATCTTCATACCATCTCACTCAAATTCCACTCTCCAGAGCCATCCAAGAAATTAGCGCCTCTCCTTGCCTGCATTGGACGGTGCGGCCTCACTTCACCCTTCCTCCATACCGTGAAGTTGTGGTTTGCGAGAACCTACAAGCAACTACCATGGAACATCCTGTCTCCTCTAAGCACACGCACAGGGCTTAGACGCTTAGATTTTCATTGCGGCTCCATGTCGCTTTTGGAAGAGAATCTCATGGCTGCTTGCGTCGACGGCCAATGGCGATCTTTAGAGTCGCTCATAATTCAACCTACTGACAGAAGGCAAGGCGATGTGGTATTGCCTGCCACTGCTTTGAGCGCAATCTAGGAGTGGTGTCCCAGGCTCAAGTTCCTCCACACCAGTGTTGTCATCCCACACTCCTTACAGGGTATAGACGATCTGAAATTTGAATTAACACATCGCCCATACCCTTTTCATGGCCTAGAGGAATTGAGGATCGACGCGATTTCCAGGACTCCCACAGACGCAGAGATTGTTGATGCAGCATTCCAAGCATACGTCGAGATGCTTTACCCAAATTTGAGGACGACGAAGATATCGTTTCTTAAAGGATGGACTACGGAATACGAGGTTGACTCCATAGCAGACGATCTCCAAATATTCAGAATCTTCTCAGAGCCTGTGGAGGTTCCTACTAGTACATCACCTACCGACTCCAACCAGGAGGTCGTTGATAATTTAGAATCCAACTAGCAAATATCAAACGCGCCAGGGAATATACAATCTCATGCTATGTCCAATCGCCTTTTGTTCATCTTATCTAATTGGCTGCACTGGAGTCTTCAGCGCCTAAAATAATTGCCCTCTCAGCGGCCCTAATTCTCCGAAACTCTGCCATCATCGCCACTACGCCGGTCCACCAGTCTCCACGTTCTGGAACACCACCACTAAGCGATTGATCGCGTAAGCTAGGGAATAAATGATCAAGAAAGCCGGCGAAAGCAATGGCAAGTGTCATTGACAGATCCCATTTATGCGGCAGCCTCTGAAAAGAGAGCGTTTTGAGTACATGGTTCTTCCTGGGTGTGGATTGTACTTTCGACCGCATATAGGCGAGATCCCCAAGCTTCATGGTACCGTCCAGAGGAATTTGTGCGGAGACGAGATTTGGACAATGGACCGCCATAGTGACGAGGGTATGAGCAGTCAATCCATAGCCGACACCCCTGACGGTGCTCGGGTGTTTGAAATAGAGTTGGAGTGAGGAAAGGTTGGCCCAGTATCCGGCCTTGAGGAAATTGGAGAGTACTCGACTTGTAACTTTCAGCCGAGGGACGTCGATATTCAGTGACTGGATGTTCCGGCAGGCTTTGAGGGACGCGAAGGTAGTCTCATAGTCAAATGCTGCAACAGCGTTGGTGTGTGATATTGATACATGGCGAAGATTATCGGCTCTCCCTCCATTGAGAACCATGCATTTCTGGACGACGGATGCGAACTCGGCTTCAACCGAGTCCGCCTCAGGTTGTGCAGACCAGCAGCAGACCAGAATTGCATCCAAAAATGGTGCTTGGATGGAGCCTAAGACTCGACTGACCATAGCAGAGGATCCGCTGAGGATAAGACGGGAGAGTGTATCGAATGTAGTAGTCGACTTCGAGGATTTCGTAGACGGCCGTCCTTCCTCTTCGAATGTAGAACGTGCATCGAACGTCATGGTTAGATATTTAAGCGAATGCCCCATGACCGAAAGGCTCTGCAGGAGATGCGACGACATCTGGCTGCTCGTGAAGTTTAGATTGATAAACTCCAGGTGAGTGCAGTTGCGAAGCGCTTCGTAGATTGTGCTGGTAAACCTTCCAGATAAATCGAGGGTTCTGAGCGATTTTCCATCGACCGTCAATGTCTGCATGAGGGAGGCTGCTTTGATTTCGGATGTATTGGAAATACCATGCAGCGTTAGCTCGCTGATGGTCGGAGGTGTAAGGAGAAGGAGTGTGTTAAGATGAGCGGAGGGTAAAGCGTCACAAAATGATACCGAGAGACGTGTGAGGGGGAGTAGTGGTTTGAGTTCGCGCAGCTGAGCGACGATAATGGAGGAGATATGATCTGGAATACCAGCATGGGAAGTTGGTGAGCGAATTTCGATGGATCTGATCCTTCGGGAGTAGAACAGCGCGCGCTGGAGGTGTTCCTTGAGTATAATACCATTGAGGGTCTGAAACCATCATCAATCATACAGCACGGAATGAAAAATAACTCGACGTACCCGTTCACCATTCTCATCCCTCGCCAGAGTTGGAAAGAGATAGAAGATTGGAAGAAGAGTGTCCATGAAGCGCCAAAGTACATTCATCGCCGGCTCAAAGAATGCTCTCGACGTTAAGGACGCTGAAAGCAGATCTCGTCTAGTAGATGCCTTAACGGGACCTGTATAATCCGAGTCGAGGATGACTGGATCTTCAAAGTGTTCGAAGACTCTCTCGAGGATATACGGGTTGTCAAGGCCAAGAAGAACATGAGAAATCGCGTCTTCCTTTGCACCATTTACCGAACGGCCTGCATTCGGTTTGACCTCGTCGGATGCCTCTGGAGTAATGTTCAAAGACGACCAATCTGTAGATAGGGAAAACATTTGCTGCGCGTCGGAATCTGATTCCATCGTTGCTGGAGAGGGCTTGGGCGGAATTTAGAGATACGATGTGGTGGTGGTCAGCGATAAAGAGTTGAACCTTGCAGGAACCACGAGGTTGTGACTTCGTCAAGTGACATGACATAAAACCGACGCTCAGAATGCTATGTCACGAACCTATGTTGTGGGCGCCTAAACAATATCCCACACAAACATTTCACCGACATCAGAGCAATATCTGAGCGTCGATACTGGCCCACATAGTCATGGGTAGTACAAATGATGCGACTCTGGCACCACTTCATCCTTCCTCTATACGTGGGCAACGCCGTCAGCTAGAAGCTCGCCGGATTCAGTGGTTTCTTAGGATTGATCAACTCTCGATGTCCTCACCAGATTTAAAGCCATAAATTGCCGTTCATATTCGAAGGCGTGATTGAGCAAAAAATGAATACTCTCCCTTTGGATCGACGTCAGAGGTTATGTGCATAGCATTGGTGCTTAGTGCTTCACTTCGCCATTGTTAGATAGAACTTTGACAAGTATTGGAACAATGACTTACATTCTGGGGGAGCGAGGCTTCGAAGTCGAAGACAAAGTCTACTAGGCGTGTGTGGGTTGCATCGTCAAGCAACCGACCACAGGTATAACTTCTAAGCCCTGCCTTATGCCACCTGCCTTGTACATGATTTGCGACACGGCGAGCGAGGAATCTCTGTGAAAATTCAGGGTGTTTGGCTTCCCTTCGTGACCCAAAAAGGTCTTGATCCTTTGGGGGAATGCCTGTTTGAGGTAGAGAATACAAGGTAGGATTTAGAACGTTCAGGATCGAAGTCGACGAAATACAAGGCTTGCCATTTCCCCCCGATGTGACGATACGTGACCGTCACGCTCCCTTGGAGAAAACAATGTTTGCTGTTCTTCAACCGAGCTCTAACGTCGAGCCCTGACAGTGAACGTTCAATTGAACTGGAATAGTCTTTGCTCTTGTTCGACAGAAATATAAGATGCCTCCAAATCATTTATTCTTTACAGCTAGCCTTCTGCCCACTAAACTTACGAACTTTACGGTCTCTTCGGAAACTGACGCACACACGCCCACATCATTCCTGAAGACCCTGTCCATCAGTCCAATATACCTTAGCTAGTGAGTAGGACCCTTTCCATCTCGAAAACCCTCTCTGACAAATTTCGTAGCCCTTCTGTAATCCAGGACCTATCAACGCATCCACATTTTTCCTTAGCTTAGATCTTGACTTCTATCGATGGCCGCTCAAACTCAAAATAGTGCTTCCCAATCCGCGCATTACCCACTGGTATATAAGGTACCACACTTCGCCTTCCTTGTGAAGCCTCTGCAGCCTGCAGAAAAGAAGCGACTCGCTTCAGTGGCACCCCACCCACCTCCAGTCTGCTCGCCGCCATCCCTGCCAGTGGTCCGTCGCCGCTCAAGTACCCTTTCTCGGATCGCAACCTGGGCTACAAACGTGCAGCCAGGTACTCCTGCGCCTTGGTCGCCGCTGCGTCGTGCATCTATCACGAGCCTTTGCTCCCGCAGACCCTCTGTTTCGCGTCGACCATCGATTACGCACTCTGTGCCATTAGCATCTTTCCTTCATCTCACAAGTACACCCACGGTTGCCCAGAATACACCATCGGTCGCTCAGATTGATCTAACTGCGCTCGGATATACGTCTCTCTTCGTATACCACCCTAAGACACCTGGGACCGCATCGCCTCATCCGCGACACGCCATTCCTGCAGGTGCTTTCATTGGGAAAGCCACCGTATCGAAGCCACGGTCGAACAAGCCGCTTCCCCCAATCCCAACAGGTGCACGCAGAAAAACCCGTAAGATGAAGAGATTCCGCCCGTTCACTCTTCTTCGCTCCTCCAAGTCGAAAGACCAATCACCTGTTCCCTCGCCAGCCACTCCATCCTTCTACTGTCAGTCTGCTAAACCCACTAAAACCACATTCGGCAATAAACAAACTTCCAGAGCACGTTCGCACTCCTTTTCTGGGGGCTCTGAAAAGACCTCTGCCAGTGCGGCTACTATTGCCAAACGGAAGCGTGCTAAATACGCCAACGTTCGCCCGCCCCCACCTCTCGCTGCGGAACTCGCTATGATGCAGTTCGCAGACGGGGGAAACATTGACTCACACATCAAGCGAGTCATGGAAGCGCAGGCCAAAGCCGCCGCTGGATCTGGAGGGTCTGCAAACATGAACGCACTGGGGGTGGCGGACGTGTACAGAGACGCACATGGCGGGATCTGGTGGGACGCTGATGAGGAGATGGAATATGCACACCTTCTTGATGGGTTGGTGGATACCGTCAAAGCGGAAAGAGAGGCAGAGGAGATGGATTGGGAGGACTTCACACTTCTGCAGCGTCCGGTTGGGAAAGAGAATGTCGCTCCTTCTTCATTGCAAGAAGATGCGGGCAGACGTCCAAGCCTCGCGTCTTCCATCGACTCCGACTTCGATCCTACCTACCTCCTTCCCCTGCCAGAGAACGATGCTTACCCGTCGTTTACCTCTGGGCCTATCAACGATCGCGTACTCACTTCATCACAAGTCGGTGGTCCAGGGATGAGCGTCCTCTCCCTCCCAGCACGGCCACGGAGGAGAGCAATGCATCTCCAGAAGCCAGGCTTCTTGGTCGACATGGGGCCGTTTGGACCGAGGAGTCCCGCCACATTGACCGATCCAAATGCGGAGTTGTACAGGGGAAAGTCGAAGCCAAGAGGCAAGGCTCGTCGCCGTCCTGCTCCACTCAAGCTCGCAAATTCGGCCCATGCAAGGGCAAACCTGAAGGTTCCCTCGATTACTCCCTTGCGGAAGCTGCCTACCTCTGAGATCGGCTCAGGTGGTATGGACCCAGTCCAAGTGCGGAGGGAATTTATCGAGAATTCATTCACACCCGCGCCTTCGCCTTTGTCGACGACTACCACACCATCACTTCTAACTGTTGATACGGCTCGCGGATCGCGCTCTGGCAAGAGCATGAACTCCAGCAAGCGCTCAACGTCAACGCTTGCGCTTCGTAATCTGTTTACGAGGGCCTCGAAAGCTGATTGATCATGACTTCATTTCGAGGGTTAATTTGGTCGTAAGCAGTCTTTTCTTTTTTTCCTGAAACCCATTACGTTTCAGTTCATGACCAGCTATCTATTAATCTTGTAATCTCTTTGCATTGCGCTTGTTACTACATCTACATCTCATGTCGCTCATACAACTACATACTCACGTTCATCTTGCAACACAGCCCATTCACTGTATCAATAGGAATACTCTATCTTGACCTTACCTGACGTTACATACCTTCATGTTAGATTGAACTAAATCGATTGCAGTAGTAACTGTTTCTGGAAACCTGAAATTTTTCTAGTGTTGAGAAGAGAAATAAGAAGGCAACAAGGTTGGTGATCCATCGACAGATATGTAGAAGCGGATTGGTGAGGATATGTAGTTCTTGCATCTCCGCCGGAGTTGCAGAAGACTGTAGGCTGGGAATATAAGATACCACTAGAGGTTGAAGCATGTGATGGCTGACTTTTCTGATTTCTGAATCTGATTTTGGTGCCGAAACCCACGTGCTCATGGGCGCTTAATTTTTGCCGACCGTGATCATGACAGGAGCGCGCTATTTCACAGTCTCATATAGGACGACGGGGCTACATATCTACACATTCAAAACTACTCCGACTTGAGAAACTCTGAAAAGCTAGGCATAGCAGCAATCCCCTCTTGGCATAGCTTAGCTGCTTTTTGTACCAGGTTTCTTGGAGGATCCATATTTAATTCAGGACTGAAATTTCCGAGTCTTGGCTGATATTTTGACGCGGGCATCCCCATTGCCTCAGATAGTGCGGTATTGAGAGCACCCAGAGAGTTCAGATCTTGCCATCTGAGTATTTGATCGATTGCAGAGCATCGAGCGTACTCGGACTCATCAATGCTCGAAAAGTGGAACGCGAGAGGCGGCTTTCGAATGTGAGTGATGGTCCTTCTGAAAACATCGTTCCAGGCTTCGTGATACCGACACTGTTTTAAGTCGAAGTCAATATAGAGTTTATTGCACAGAATCTAGCCGCGTGTAATTGAGGTAGAATAGTTTCCAAACTCACCCAAGGAATCGCGTATGCAATCGGTAGTTTGTTTAAGACGTCAAGCAAGGGCAAACGTGCTAGGTGAGGAATCGCTCCATCTCTAAGCTTGGGGTAATCGTGTCTGATGGCATGCCCCAGAACTTCGACTGCATGGGTCTGAACAAAGTCTCTATCAATCAAAAAGGGCGGAAATGTTTAGTTGTAATCCCATAGGCGCAAATCAGATTTGAGGGATTTACCGCAGACGAAACTCGCAGACTTTCATGGCTGAAAACACCTCGTACTTTTCTACCGCCTCTGCGACGGGCGCCACAATTTGAAAGGGCATATCCTCCAGTGCTGGTTGCCTTCGAGGATACACAAAGTCGAACATGACAGCAAGGACGTCAGCTGTCTCTGTGAGATGTGTTACTTCTCCTCTGAAAGCGACGAACTCAAATGGGGGAAAGGCTCCTGTATGCGCTTCAAGGTTCTTCCTATGAAGGTAAAATAGAATATTGTCGGAAGACTTGATCACAATGTCGGTGTCACCAGTCGAGGAGACTAGACGGGAAGAGGAAGCCGCGATGAAGTGGATAAATGGCTTGAATGTGGATTGACTTACATCTAGGATGAGGCTTCGGAGGAACAATAGCTTGGGCGACGGACCCCAAAGAAGGATAAGCCATAACGCAGAAAGAAAAGACGAGAAAAGAAGTATTTAGACAAGGGTGTTATGTTTAACTTGCAAGATGCAAGATACCTTAAAGTTATAGGCTGAAAAACACGCGCAAGTCGTTCATCACGCACGCGCCGATCTCCAAGATTGTGTCATTTTCTTTTATTGCTCATCATTTCCGTAGTTTTGTGACTATTCCGGACTCTGACTCGTTTTTCTGCCCCTATACCATTTTATTTTACTATAAAGTATACTACATTTTTTGTAGTGGAATCGATCCCCCTACCAGTCGTCGCCCGGCCCTTTCGGTTTGTCCAGTCCACCCGTCGTCGCCAGTTCAGTCAAGTCACATCAAGTCCAGCTCACGAGAAGCTCAGTTCACACTCATAAGAAGCGTCCCAGTTCACGTCCAGCTCACGAGGAGCAAGCACATTCACCGATTTCGTTCAGACCACCTCAGACGCTCGCTGAGATACTCGCACCGCCCTTCACACACACACCTCGGGAATCATCTCAGACCGCAAAGTCTTTCCACAATGCAGTTAAGCGTGAGCGTGCAGGTAAACATCCTGGTTGAATTTACAAGTGTTCGTCATGGGAAGAGCTGTTCCAACATGTAATCCGCATGTACGGACAGTGCAATATCATACCCTAGCACGAGTCTAAGCTGCCTTCGTCAGATTCTAAACAATCATCCATGCCACCGCATGTCCTGGTGGAGGCGTTGTAAAAGAGGATCCGGATGGGGCGACCTCTTCATAATATACTGGCTTCAATCCTGAAACAAATATACTAGATTTTGGTATGAAATACCAATCATAAATCGTTCACTGAAGATGCAGTGAAAACGAGAATTAGTAAAAATTAACCGTAGATTAGTGATTCTGTGCAACAGTAAGCTGATTCCGGCGCAAGATAGACTTTCAACACACTATTGGTATCTCCTTGATTCCAGTAGAACAAGTTTCACCCACCCTCGAGACAATCCCCACAGGTGGTCGATGGCGGGTAAGAAGGATGGATCGCCTTCATGCGCACAGGGACTATTGTGATATCTTCCTATTTCTAGATCCAAGCCATTAACGAGCATTGGCAATCCGAGACGCGGGTGCAACTTCCAGGTTGTTTTTGTAATTTGAGAACGAATTTGGTGGCGCATTTGAAGACGGCTTTCCAAGTTTCATGATACCGAACCTGATGAAATGTTATCAATATTAGATGGCGATGGGTAGATTGCAGCGACTTACCCAGACTAGCACCTATCTCTCTGGCAGATGTTCAACGACTTTGACTGAGCGGAGAGAGAACCTGAGGCGCATCTTGCAAACGCTCATAGCAGTGAATACTGGATACTGTTCTGCTGCCCTGCTAGTCCTTGTCATCGAGATTGGGGCAGCGGGTTGGGAGAAGGAAGCAGTGTATGACCTCGAGGGCACTGGCTGGCTCATGCAGGTATAGGACGTCGCCGAATTTAGGCTACGGGAATGCTCCACTGTAGGCTTCTACCTGAGAGCGTCGGAAGACAAATGTGATATTGTCAGAGGAGCATACAAAGGCTGAACGAACGTCGCTCATGAAACCGTCATTTCCTTCAGACTGCCTGAAAACTTCCAGTTAGTAGGTTGCAAAGTGAAGGCTTATGTACTAGCCTGATGTGCGTT
>Ga0247729_10000248_pt1 | contig 24151 bp, 23 predicted proteins | sample UWRJL133311R2_FD_180958 | JGI IMG/M metagenome (GOLD analysis project Ga0247729, IMG submission 180958) | Plant litter microbial communities from Arlington Agricultural Research Station in Wisconsin, United States - UWRJ-L133-311R-2 | ecosystem: Environmental > Terrestrial > Plant litter >... | reverse complement strand
GCTGCCCGCGAAGGACGATTCGTAGGTCGAGTACATGTAGGCGGTCGGCGAGGCGAATTCGGCGGCGCAGGTGTCGATGCGCTTGAACACCGGCCGCACGTTCAGCGAACGGCGCAGCGTTTTCACTTCGGCCTCGGTCTTGCCGGCGAGCACCGACAGGCGCGCGTCGGAGAAGCCCATGGCCTTCAGCGTGCGCATGCCGAAAGCGTTGGCGGGCAGGCCGTTCTCCTTGACCTTGGCTTCCATCTCGACGATGCCGCGCATCTCCGAAAGGAACCACGGATCGATCTTGCAGGAGTTGAAGATCTCGTCGTCGCCCCAGCCGAGCCGCATCGCCTGCGCCACCTGCAGCAGGCGGTCCGGCGTCGGCGTGCCCAGGGCGGCGCGCACGGCGTTCTTGTCGTCGCCGCGGCCGAGGTCCTCGATCTCGATCTCGTCGAGGCCGGTGAGGCCGGTCTCGAGGCCGCGCAAAGCCTTCTGCAGCGATTCCTGGAAGGTGCGGCCGATCGCCATCACTTCGCCGACCGACTTCATCGAGGTGGTCAGGGTGCGGCTGGCGCCGGGGAATTTTTCGAAATTGAAGCGCGGGATTTTAACGACCACGTAGTCGATGGTCGGCTCGAACGACGCAGGCGTCGCGCCGCCGGTGATGTCGTTGGCGATCTCGTCCATGGTGTAGCCGACGGCGAGCTTCGCCGCGACCTTGGCGATCGGGAAGCCGGTGGCCTTGGACGCCAGCGCCGAGGAGCGCGACACCCGCGGATTCATTTCGATCACGACCATGCGGCCGTCGGCGGGATTGACGCCGAACTGCACGTTGGACCCGCCGGTCTCGACGCCGATCTCGCGCAGCACCGCCAATGAGGCGTCGCGCATGATCTGGTATTCTTTGTCGGTCAGCGTCAGCGCCGGCGCGACGGTGATAGAATCGCCGGTATGCACGCCCATCGGATCGATGTTCTCGATCGAGCAGACGATGATGCAGTTGTCGTTTTTGTCGCGAACGACTTCCATCTCGTACTCTTTCCAGCCGAGCACGGATTCCTCGATCAGCACTTCGGAGGTCGGCGAGGCGTCGATGCCGCGCTCGACGATCTCGATGAACTCGGCCTTGGTGTAGGCGATGCCGCCGCCGGTGCCGCCCATGGTGAAGGACGGACGGATCAGCGCCGGAAAGTCGATGACGTCAAGCGCGCGCAAGGCGTCCGGCAGCGTCTTGACCTGCACCGAACGCGGCGTCTCCAGGCCGATCTTGGTCATCGCCTCGCGAAACCGCTGGCGGTCTTCGGCCTTGTCGATGGCGTCCGCGGTGGCGCCGATCATCTCGACGTCGAATTTCTCCAGCGTGCCCTGCTTGCGCAGGCTTAGCGCGCAGTTCAGCGCGGTCTGGCCGCCCATGGTCGGCAGCAGGGCAAAGCCCTTGGAGCGGTCGCCGCGTTCCTTCTCGATGATCTTGGCGACGATCTCCGGGGTGATCGGCTCGATATAGGTCGCGTGCGCCAGATCCGGGTCGGTCATGATGGTGGCCGGATTGGAATTGACCAGGACGATCCGGTAGCCCTCTTCCTTCAGCGTCTTGACCGCCTGGGTGCCCGAATAGTCGAATTCGCACGCCTGGCCGATCACGATGGGACCGGCGCCGATGATCAGGATGGTGGATATGTCGGTGCGTTTGGGCATTACATCTCGCGATTAGTCGAAACTGGGCACAAAAAAAGGGCGCGCATCGCGCGTCCCTGTGAGCCGGGCGCGGGTCGATCCTCGCGCGCGGCTGTCTTTAGACCAGTTTAACGGGGCGGGGAAGGTTTTTAAAGCCGCTCTCAACCGGCAATTTGCGCCAGGTTGAGCCGCTGCCGGCTTTCCCGGATCAGATGCAGCACCAGCGCCAGGAGCACGCTGCAGCCGCCGATCCAGCCGATGTCGCTGGCCGGCAGATGGGCGACCACCGCTCCGCCCGCGGCGCCGCCGATGGCGATGCCCAGATACATCGCCGAGGCATTCAGCGACAGCGCGATCATCGGCGCGTCGGGCGCCAGCCGCAGCAGGGTGGTGACCTGCGCCGGATAGAACTTCCAGCCGGCGACGCTCTGCAGGAACATCAGCGCCAAGAACACGGGGGCTGCCACGTGCGGAGGTGCGAATATCAGCGCCAGCGACTGCAGCAGCAGCGTCGCGATCACGATCACCAGGGCCGCGGTGGCGGTGCGGAACGAGCCCAGCCGGTCGACCAGGTGACCGCCGAGCAGGTTGCCGGCTGCCGCGCCGATGCCGGACAGCAGCAGCGCGAAGCTGATTTCGGTGACGGTAAAACCGAGCGAGCGCAGCGGCACCGTCAGGTAGGTAAAGGCGCCGATGCCGCCGGCCGCCCACAACACGGTGACGAGCAGCGCCTGCAGCACGCCGCCGTGGCGGGCGATGGCGAAACGCTGCGCCAGCGTCGCGGTGGTCCGCGGCAGGCCGCGGGGCAGCCCGAACTGCAGGCCGGCCAAAGCGATGGCGCCGAGAATGGCGACCAGCACGAAGGCCGCCCGCCAGCCGAAATGCGAGCCGACCAGGGTACCGATCGGCACGCCCAGCACGGTGGCGACGGTCAGGCCGGAGGTCACCAGCGCGATGGCGCGGCCGCGGCGCTCGGGCGTGGCCATGGCCACCGCCACGGCATTCGCCGTCGGCATGCACAGGCCGGCGCCCAGCGCCATCAGCATGCGCGACAGCATCAGGGTGGCGAAGCCGTCCGCGGTGGCGGCGATCAGGTTGCCGACAATGAAGGCGACCAGCGCAAGGGTCAGCGTGACCTTGCGGTCGAAATCGTTGAACAGCACGGCGAGGATGGGGGAGCCGATCGCGTAAGTGAGGGCGTAGACCGTGACCAGCTGTCCGGTCGCCGCCAGCGAGATGTGGACGTCCGCCGCGATCACCGGCAGCAGGCCGGCGATCACAAAAGCCTCGGTGCCGATCGAAAAGGCCGCCAGGGCCAGCCAGAAGATGTTCATCGCCGTAGATCCTTAGTTCAATATCCGTTGAACTATGGCGTCGGCTCGCCTCTTGTCAATGTTCAATAACCATTGAACATTGACAAGAGCTTGGGCATATTGCCTTCATGTCCCGTGCTCCCGCCCATCCGACCCGCGACCAGATCCAGTTGCCGCTGGTGCTCGACTGCCTGAGCGATCCGACCCGGCTGGCCATCGTCTGCAGCCTGGCCGGGCACGACAAGTCTGCCACCGACCTGTGCTGCGGCGACTTCAGCGGGTTCAGCGGCAAGTCCAACCTCGCCTACCATTTCGCGCGGTTGCGCGAGGCCGGGCTGTCGATGACGCGGGTCAAGGGCACCACGCGCTACATCACGTTGCGTCGTGACGATCTCGAGGCCCGGTTTCCGGGTCTGCTGGACATGGTGATCAAGTCGGCGATGGCCGATAGGGAGCCATGGATGCCGATCGGATGCCGGCTGGCGTACGAAAAGTAGGCTGGCAGTTGGCGGGGCAGGACCGCGCCCGCCTTCGCGGCGAGGTTGCTTGCCGAGCCGAAGCTGCGGAGCAGCGAAGGCTGGAGGCCCGGCCTGGATTTGAACCAGGATGAAGAGCAATGCACTGCTCCCGCGTAAAACTTCCGCCACCGGGCCGCGCGCACCCTCGCCGATCACGGGCCGGTGAGCCACGTTAACTTCCGGTTATCCCTAATTGATTGTTAACCGGGTCGTTAAAAAGCGTGGCGTGCCACGAACGTCATGCGCCAGCGGTTGTGGCCGATGTTGACCGGCGCCCGCGACGCGGAAAAGCCGGCGGCGGCGAGCTTGGCCAGCATTTCGGCCTCGCTGTAGCGCTGCAGGCCGATCTTGCTGCGCAATTGCCGGTAATCCGACAGGGCGGTGCGCACCAGACCCCAGACGGCATCCTTGATGAAGCCGTGCTTCCAGGCGAGTTGCAGCAGTGCGGTGACGTCGCGGCCCATGCCCACGTCGGGCTGCAGGATGTCGCCCACCACCAGCTTGCCGCCCGGCTTCAGCAGCCGTTTGATCACGGCAAAGCCGCCGTCCAGCTCGGCCGGCGTCATGTACTGCGCCACTGAATTCATCACCGCCAGATCGACGGACTTTTCCTCCATGTTGCGCAGCTCGTCGAGCGAGCGCACCCGGATTTTGGTGATCGGCGCGAATCGGGCGATCAGCCGGCCGCGCACGCCGGGGGCGGGCTCGGCCAGGATCAGCTTGCCGCAGGAAGCGGCGACCCGGGCCGCCGACAGCGCCTCGCCGCAGGCATAATCCAGCACCACGGCGTCGGGGGAGGCGATGTAGCCGATGATATCGCGGGCAATCTCCTCAAAATGCACGTCACGGTGCAGCCGGCTGGCATAGATGGTGTGGGTGGAATCGTAATAATCGATCCAGTCGTCCATGGTCGTGTCCGGCTTTGTGTTTGTTCCGTCGCTGGAACCGGTATAATTCTGATGCGTTAAGGGTCTAGAGCGTTTGCAGGTGAGTTGGAAACCGCCATTCACCGAACGGCCCTCATTTCGAGATCCGGAGTGTTTGTCGACAAGCCCGGCGGCCGCCTTTGCGCAATAGCCTGGCGACGCCCATCTGTTCAAAATACCGCTCACGATTGTCCCACAGGAAGGTAGCCCCCGTGTCCCCAGCCAAGAATGCCCCGAAAGTTGCCGCCGATCTCGATACGCCCAGCGATCTGCCGCAGGATGCCACCGACAAAATTTCGAAAACGCTGAATGTGTTGCTGGCCGACGCCTTCGCGCTTTATCTGAAGACCAAGAATTTTCACTGGCATATGAGCGGTCGTCACTTCCGCGATTACCACTTGCTGCTCGACGAGCAGTCGGACCAGATCTTCGCGACCACTGACGCCCTTGCTGAACGCGTCCGCAAGGTCGGCGGCAGGACGCTGCGCTCGATCAGCGAGATCGCCAAGGTTCAGACCATCAAGGACAATAACGAGGACTACGTGCCGCCGCGCGAGATGCTGCGCGAGTTGATGAATGACAACAAGGCAATGGCCGCCGCGATGCGCAAGGCGCACAAGGTGGTCGACGACTGCGAGGATGCGGCTACGGCCGGCCTGCTCGAAAACTACATCGACGAAACCGAGCGCCGCACCTGGTTCCTGTTCGAAGCCTCCCGCCAGGAGGGCGGCAACGAAGAGTAAGCGAAGCGAAGCACGAAGCTAAAAAGCCCTCTCCGCAAGGAGGGGGCTTTTTTGCATGCCTGGAGAGTTGCGTAGCCCGGATGAAGCGAAGCGCAATCCGGGAATAGCGTTTCAGTCGATGGAGCCGTCCCGGATTTCGCTTCGCTCCATCCGGGCTACGATTTCTCCATCCGGGCTACGATTTCCAGATCTGCAGCAGCGGCCCATTCGCGCCGAAAACCGGATCGGTCTTTGGCACCTTCACCTTGGGAATCGTCAGCCGCGCCTTGCGATAGTTTTCCGGCGTCGGCCGCGTCACATGCATGTTCGGGCCCGGCGGATAGGCGCCCACCACGCGAAGGTCATGGCTGGCGAACAGCCGTTTGTGGCCTGTGCCGGCGGGCAGGATGACCACGTCGCCGGCGGTGATCTCGATGGCCTCGCCGCCTTCACCGCCGAACAGCACCAACGCGCGACCGCGCGCCACGCCGAGCGCCTCGTGCACCGTGGCGTGGTAATGCTGATAATCGAAAATGCCGTCGCGCCACATCTGGCCCCAGCCGTTTTCGTCGAACAGTTTTTCGATGGCGGCCTCGGCATCGCGAACCTCGACGTCGACCGCGTCCTTGTAGACCAGCAGCGGCAGCGAATTGTTCGGCACCAGCCCGTCGTCCTCGAACGACCAGGTCAGCGGCTTGATGCGGTCACGCACAGTCATGGGAGCTCCGGGACGCAAGATGCGGTCCGCAACAACCCGAAACCCCCGCGACAGGTTCCGGTCAGGCCGCTTTGGGAATCTCGAACACCAGGCAGGTGGTGGTGGCGTGCGCCAGCAGCCTGCCCTGCGCATCGATGATGCGCGCTTCGGCGGTGGCGGCACGGCGGCCGACGTTGAGCACCTTGCCTTCGGTGCGCACGATGCCGGAATCCTTGGTCATGCCGCGGATGAAACTGATCTTGAATTCCAGCGTGGTGTAGCCGGAGCCCGCGGGCAGCGCAGAGTGCACCGCCAGCCCCATCGCGGAATCCAGCAGGATCGCCGCGTAGCCGCCATGCACCGAGCCGATCGGATTGTAGTGCCGGAAGCCGGGCACGCTGTGCAGCACCACGGCGCCGGCCTCGGCCGTGCAATCGAACGGCCCCACGTTCTCCATGATCGGCGGCTCCGGCAATTCGCCGGCAAACATTTTCCGCACGAAATCGAGGCCGGACATCGAGGCCATCTGTGCGGTGGGCACGACGTCGTAGACGGGGGCGGGGGTGTCAGTCATGGCAGCGGCGCTCTCGGCGATTATGATGATGGACATCATATGAAGCGATGAGGCGCGAGGCCAGCGATTTACACCGGCCCATCCACGTCATTGCGAGGAGCGAAGCGACGCGGCAATCCGGAGGCCACAAGCGAAGAACTGGATTGCTTCGTCGCAAGGGCTCCTCGCAATGACGGCTGCGAGAACTGGAGACGCGCCCTACGACGCCTTCTTCTCGCGCATCAGTTCGGCGAACCGCTTGAACAGGTAATGCGAATCGCGCGGGCCGGGGGAGGCCTCGGGATGGTACTGCACCGAGAACACCGGCTTGCCTTCGAGCTGGATGCCGCAGTTGGAGCCGTCGAACAGCGAGATGTGGGTCTGCAGCGCGCCGGCGGGCAGGGTCGCCTCGTCCACCGCAAAGCCGTGGTTCATCGAGGTGATTTCCACCTTGCCGGTGGTCTCGTCCTTGACCGGATGATTGGCGCCGTGATGGCCCTGATGCATCTTCTTGGTCTTGGCGCCGACCGCGAGGCCGAGCATCTGGTGGCCGAGGCAAATGCCGAACGTCGGCGTGCCAGACGCAATCACCTGCTGGATCACCGGCACGGCGTATTTGCCGGTCTCCGCCGGGTCGCCCGGGCCGTTGGACAGGAACACGCCGTCCGGCTTCAGCGCCATGATGTCTTCGGCGGAGGTGGTGGCGGGCACCACGGTGATGCGGCAGCCTTCGCCGGCCAGCAGGCGCAGGATGTTGCGCTTGATGCCGTAGTCGATGGCGACCACATGAAATTCAGGGGCGGTCTGGCGGCCGTGGCCCTTTTCCCACTCCCACGGAGTTTCGTCCCAGGTGAAGCGCTGGGCGGAGGTCACCATCGGCACCAGGTCCATGCCTTCGAGGCCGGGCCATTCGCGGGCTTCTTCCTTCAACCCGTGCAGGTCGAACTTGCCGTCGCGGGCGTGCACCAGCACGGCGTTGGGCATCCCCTTGTTGCGGATTAAGGCGGTCAGTGCGCGGGTATCGATGCCGGAAATGCCGACAATGCCGCGCGCCTTCAGCCAGGCATCGAGATGCCGCGACGAGCGATAATTCGACGGATCGGTGATGGCCGAGCGCAGGATCACGCCGCGCGCACCGGGCGTCGCGGCCATGTTGATGGTCTCGATATCTTCGTCGTTGGTGCCGACGTTGCCGATATGCGGGAAGGTGAAGGTCACCAGCTGCCCGGCATAGGACGGATCGGTGAGGATCTCCTCATAGCCGGTCATCGCCGTGTTGAAGCAGACTTCGCCCACGGCCTGGCCTTCCGCGCCGAGGCCGAAGCCCTCCAGCACGGTGCCGTCCGCAAGCACGAGGAGCGCGGTCGGTTTGTGGTCCGGCCAGGCTGGGGATGTGTCAGAGGGGGTCATAAGGGGACTACATAGTCCGCGCGCCCGCCGCCGTCAAAGCCGGAAAGGACGGATTCACACATGTCGGGGCGGGACCCGACGGCTGGTTGGGCATCCGGCGGGCAGGGCGGCCATGCCGGGTGTAGGACAAGCGACCTATCATGCCGGCTTTTCCGTGGCGGCCCGATGCAGGGTTGATCGCCAAAACCGATGCGCGCTGGGCGTGAGAAAAATGCGGATTGAGACGTTGAATCAATCAAATAGAGCGCCGGACGCTTGCCGGAATTGGCATTCGCAGATAGCACCTTTCGACCTCTCGAGATTTCCGGATATTTCCGTGCGTTTAGATTATTTCGCCGCGATGGCCGTGCGTTCTGACATTGCGCCGGCGCGATGGCGTCGACCGTTTCTGCGATGGCTCGATGGTATCGAGAAGGGCTGGGCGATTCCGGCCCTGATCGTGGCGTTTGCCGCGGTCTGGCTGCTGTTCCTCGGCGTCGCCTATCTCAGCGGCGACCTGCATGCCGATGCGCTGGAGACCTGGTCGGTCGGCCGCGAATTCGCCTGGGGCAATGCCAAGCATCCGCCGCTGATGGGCTGGGCCGCCTATGGATGGACGCTGGTATTTCCGCTCACCGACTGGTCGTTCCAGTTGCTGGCCATGACCAACGCCGCGGTGGCGCTGTGGGCCGTGGACCTGATCGCGCGCCGCTTCGTGCGCGGCGATTCCCGCGCCGTCATCCTGCTGCTGCTGATGCTGCTGCCGGCCTATCAATTCCACGCCCAGCGCTTCAATGCCAACACCGTGCTGCTCGCGGTGTGGCCGCTCGCCACCTACTGCTTCCTGCGGTCGTTCGAGAGCCGCACCATCGGCTGGGCGGCGGCGGCGGGCGCCTTCGCGGCACTGGCGATGCTCGGCAAGTATTATTCGGTGTTCCTGCTCGGCAGCTTCGTGCTGGCAGCGGTCGCGCATCCGCAGCGCGCGGCCTATTTCAAATCATGGGCGCCGTGGGTGTCGACGCTGGCCGGCCTGGTCGTGCTGGGTCCGCATCTGCACTGGCTGGCGACCACCGGCGCGAAACCGTTCGCCTATGCCTTGGAAGTCCATGGCGGCATGCCGTTCCGCGCATCGGTCCATGAGGCCGGCATGTTCCTGCTCGGCATCGCCGCCACGCTGGCGCTGCCGGCGCTGGTCTGGGTGCTGTCGGCGGAGTTGCGGCTGAAGCGGCTGCCCGCCGATTTCCGCGCCATGAGCCCGGGCCTCGTGCTGCTGTTCTGGATCTTTGTCGGCACTTTGCTGTTGCCGGCGATCGCCGCCATCGCGATCGGCACCGACATGCCGTCGCTATGGGCGCTGCAGGGCCTGTTCCTGGCGGCGATTCTGATCGTCGGCGGCGCCAGCTACACGCTGGAGCGGCTGTATGTGGTCAATCTGGCCGCCTTCGTTGCCGGCTTTGCGGTGGTGGCGGTGGTGATCGCCGCGCCGCTGCATGCGATCTGGCGCAACGCCATCGAGCCCAACGAACGCGGCTATTACCGGCTCGCGGCGCTGGAGCTGACACGGCGCTGGCAGGAAGTCTCCGACCGGCCGCTGCCGGCGATTTCCGGCGATGACGGACTGGCCTTCGCCACCGCCTTCTACAGCCCGGACCATCCGGTCTACCGCCGCCCGTTCCAGTACCAGTACAACTGGGGCATGCCGCGGGTGACCACGCTGGAAAAGGGCTGGGCCGCCATGTGCTTTGCCGGCGACGAGCAATGCCTGGGCTGGATGCGCAGCGTGATGGCGCTGGCGCCGCCGCACATGCGGATCGATTTCGAGGTGCAGCCGAACCTGTGGGGCAAGCCGAGCCGGCCGGTCACCATCTCCGCCTTGATGGTGCTGCCGCGCGGCGTCGAGACCGGCGCCCCGGGCGGCCCGTCATCCGAAGGCGTCGCGGATTTCAGCTCCAGCCACCGCCAGCCGGCGCCCTGATCCGGCGGCCCGCGGTTGTGCAGGCCCGGCAAAGCGCCTAGATCGGGGCCAACGGGATTGAACCGCGGCTTGCGGCCCGAAGGAGACTCCCATGTTGCGCGAAAATATCAACAACGCCGTCAAGGACGCGATGCGCGCCAAGGACGAGCGCAAGCTCTCCACTTTGCGCATGGTCAACTCGACCATCAAGAACGCCGACATCGAAGCCCGCGGCCAGAGCAAGCCGCCGCTCTCCGATGGCGACCTGCTCAGCCTGCTGCAGAAGATGATCAAGCAGCGCCAGGAATCCGTCGAGCTGTACGACAAGGGCAACCGCGCCGAACTGGCCGACCAGGAACGCGCGGAAATCGCCATCATCTCCGCCTACCTGCCGCAGCAGATGTCGGAAGACGACGTCAAGGCGGCGATCACCGCGGAGATCGCCGAGGTCGGTGCCGCGGGCATCAAGGACATGGGCAAGGTGATCGCCGCACTGAAAGCGAAGTACGCCGGCCAGATGGATTTCGGCAAGGCCAGCGGCCTGGTGAAAGCTGCTTTGACGGCGTGAGGCGGCGGTGTCTGGACTACCTCAGCAGTTGCGGCTGTCATTGCGAGGAGCGAAGCGACGCGGCAATCCAGAAACCACAAGGCAGAACTGGATTGCTTCGTCGCAAGGGCTCCTCGCAATGACGTGGAGATAGCGGGTCAGGCCGCCGCGGTCGGCAAACTATAGGTCTTGAACTGGTCGCGCAGCGCGGTTTTCAGGATCTTGCCGGTGGCGGTGTGCGGGATGGCTTCGACGAACACCACGTCGTCGGGCATCCACCATTTGGCGATCTTGCCGTCCATGTAAGTCAGGATGTCCTCGCGCGTGGCTTTCTGGTCGGCCTTGAGCTGCACGATCAAGAGCGGGCGTTCGTCCCACTTCGGGTGATAGACCCCGATCACCGCGGCCTCTGCAACCTTGGGATGGCCGACGGCGAGGTTCTCCAGGTCGATGGACGAGATCCATTCGCCGCCGGATTTGATGACGTCCTTGCTGCGGTCGGTGATGCGCATGTAGCCGTGCGCGTCGATGGTGGCGACGTCGCCGGTGTCGAAATAGCCCTCGTCATCGAGGATGTCCGTGTCGACGCGATAATAGGCCTTCGATACCGAAGGACCTTTCACCATCAGGCGGCCAAACGTCTTGCCGTCCCAGGGCAGGCTGTTGCCGGCGTCGTCGGTGATCTTCATCTCGACGCCGAACGGCGGGTAGCCCTGGGTCTGCAGGATGTCGAGGCGGTCATCGCCTTCGAGCTGGTCGAACGGCGGCTTCAGTGCGGCAAGGGTGCCGATCGGGCTCATCTCGGTCATGCCCCAGGCATGGCGCGCGCCGATGCCCATGTCGACGAACGCCTTGATCATCGAGCGCGGCATCGCAGATCCGCCGCACACCACCATGCGCAGGTCGGGCAGCTTGAGATTGTTGGCGCTCATGTGGTTGAGCAGCATCAGCCAGACGGTGGGCACGCCCGCGGTGTGCGTCACCTTCTCCGTGCTCATCAGCTCGTAGATCGAGGCGCCGTCCATCTTGGCGCCGGGCAGCACCAGCTTGGTGCCCATCGACGGCGCGGAGAACGCGATGCCCCAGGAGTTGGCGTGGAACAGCGGCACCACCGGCAGCATGGTGTCGGCGGCATTGGCGCCCAGCGAATCGCCGGTATTGGCCATCAGTGCGTGCATCACGTTGGAGCGGTGCGAATACAGCACGCCCTTCGGATCGCCGGTGGTGCCCGAGGTGTAGCACATGGCGGCGGCGGTGTTCTCGTCGAACTCCTTCCACTTGAAGTCGCCGTCGGCTTCCGCGATCCAGTCCTCATAGGCCACCGCGTTCTTCAGCGTGGTCTGCGGCATGTGCGCGGCGTCGGTGTAGATGATGTAGCGCTCGACGGACGGCAACTGATCGGCGAGCTTTTCCAGGATCGGCACGAAGGTGAGGTCGGTCATCACCACGCGGTCCTGGGCATGGTTGATGATCCAGGCGATCTGGTCGGGGAACAGGCGGGGATTGACGGTGTGGCAGATGGCGCCGATGCCCATAATGCCGTACCACGTCTCCAGATGACGCCACGTATTCCACGCAATGGTCGCGACCCGGTCGCCCATCCTGATGCCGTCGCGGTCGAGCCGTTGCGCGACCTTCAGCGCGCGCGCGCGAATCTCGGCGTAAGTGGTGCGGTGGATCGGGCCTTCGACGGAACGGGTGACCACCTCGCGGCCGCCATGGACCCGCGCCGCATGATCGATAATCCGGTGGCAGAGCAGTGGCCAGTCTTGCATCAACCCGTGCATTCGAACGTTCCTCCTCGATATGACTTGTCTTGCCGGGGTCCGTTTCAGGAGCTCTTTTCCGGCAAGGACTTGCGATGAACTTTAGCGCGCGGCGGCGGCTGCGGAAATGGCCTTGTGGCCGGCTCGTCTGCGACCAAAGAACAAGCGCCGCGCTGCTGGCGGTATTGGCGATGCTGGTCTGTGCGATCCCGGCGCAGGCCTATCTCACCAGAGGCGGCGTGCCGCTGCCGAAGCCGCGCCCCGCCGACGCGCCGGCCGTCGAACAACCGCAACAGCCGGCCGAAGGCGAGAAGCCGGCCGAACCGGAGAAACCTGCGGCCGAAGCCAGGCCGCCCGAGCCGCCACCGGTTTCGGCGTGCCGGCTGGCGCTGACCGATGCGATTGCCATTGCGCCGAGCGTGCCCGACATCAAGGGGCCCGGCGCCTGCGGCGGTCCGGACATGGTGCATCTCGAGGCGGTGATCTTGCCCGACAAGACCCGTGTGCCGCTGAAACCCGGCGGCACCATGCGCTGCAGCATGGCCACCGCGGTGGCGGACTGGATCCGCACCGACATGGCGCCGCTCGCGGCCTCCCTCAACACCAAGCTCGTCGAGCTCGATAATTTCGATTCGTTCGACTGCCGCGGCCGCAACCGCGTGGTCGGCGCAAAGATGTCCGAGCACGGCCGCGCCAATGCGCTCGACATCCGCGGATTGAAGCTCGCCAACGGCCAGTCCATCGCGCTGACCGAGCGCGGCACGCCGCGCGAGCTGCGCGAAAAGGTGCTGCTGTCGGTATGCACGCGGTTCTCGACGGTGCTGGGGCCGGGGTCCGACGGCTATCACGAGGACCACATTCACCTCGACCTCGCCGAGCGTCGCGGCAATTACAAGATCTGCCAGTGGAACGTCTGGGACCCCTTGCCGGCGATCGCGCCGCTGATGCCGGCCGTGCGCCCCGACGAAGCGCCGCCGCGCGAGACCGCAGACGGCAAGCCGGCGGAAGCGGCTCCGGCGGCGGCAGCCGAGCCCGCTGCGGCTGCCGCAGAGCCCGCGCCGGAGGCCGAGGCCGTCGAGGTCGAACATCCGCCGGTAAAGCCCAAGCCGAAGCCGCGCAAACGCCGCGCGCCGCCGCCGTCGCCGTTCGGATTCTTGCGCTAGGACGGGATGATTTTAGCTTCGCTGATATATGAGCCGTCATTGCGAGGAGCCCTTGCGACGAAGCAATCCAGTTCTTGCCGAGTTCGTGGCTTCTGGATTGCCGCGTCGCTTCGCTCCTCGCAATGACGGGGGACGGGACACCGCTTCAGCTTTGAAGCGTCACGCGGCAGGCATTGTTCGATTGAGATGAGCCAACGCGCCCTCCCCGGTGAGGACCTACCCCTCGTCGAAGAAATCCACCGAGCCGTCGTCGAGGTCGTAGGCCGCGCCGACGATGCGGAGCTTCTTCGACTTCAGGGGATCGAGCAGGATCGGTTCGGAAGCGGTGCGCAGCCGGCTGACGGTGCGGGCGACGTTGCTGCGGATCGCGGTGTGCAGAAGGTCGTTGGGCTTGCCGGCCTGGGCGTGCAGCACGGCCGGCACGATCGGTTCGATCATGCGGCCGATCGAGCCGGGATAGGTGGCGTTCTTGGTGACCACGTCCACCGCCGCATCCACGGCGCCGCAACGCTCGTGGCCGAGCACCACCACCAGCGGCACGCCGAGTACGCCCACGGCATATTCGATCGAGCCGAGCGCCGTGGTGTCCACGGTGTTGCCGGCGTTGCGGACGATGAACAATTCGCCGAGGCCGCGGCCGAACAGCAGTTCGGGCGAGACGCGCGAGTCGGAGCAGGCGACCAGTACGGCGAACGGCGTCTGGCCGCGGGCGATGGCCAGCCGGCGGTCGCGGTCGTTGGCGGCGCGATACGGCGCATCGGTCTTGAATTCGGCGTTGCCCTTCTTCAGCAGGTCGAGCGCCTGGTCGGCGCTGAACTCGGTCCGCTTGCCGTCGGCAGCGAGGGCCGGGAAGCCATAATGCGTCGCGGCCACGGCGCCGGCGCAACAGGCGCAGCCGCGCAGGAAATTTCGGCGGGACAGAACGGGGCTCATGGCAATGCTCCTTGGTGCGGCAAAATGGCGTGCCGGAGCCAATGGCAGGGCGCCTGCTGCTACGCAAGCAGGCGAAGCCATCAAACCGCTTCGCAACCGTAGAGTGAGACGCTGGATCAAAAAAAAGCGCCGGACGAACCGGCGCTTTTCAGATCTCGATGGTTTTGGAAATCAGTACGGCGTGCCGCCGTTGCCCTGCATGGCCATCTTGGAATTGTACGGCGAGTCGCCGTGCTTCGGCTCCAGCACCACCACCACGGCGCCGGGCTTGACCCGGGTGTAGAGGTCGATGACGTCCTCGTTGGTCATGCGGATGCAGCCCGACGAGATCGAGGCGCCGATATATTCCGGCTGGTTGGTGCCGTGGATCCGGAACAGGGTGTCCTTGTTACCCTGGTACAGATACAGCGCGCGGGCGCCGAGCGGGTTGTCGACGCCGCCGGGCACCTGGGCCGGCAGGCCTTCGATGCGGGCGTGGATGTCCTTGGTCGGGGTCCACTTCGGCCACTCGGCCATGTTGCCGACGCGGGCGACGCCGGAGAACGCCAGGGCTTCCTCGCCGACGGTGACGCCGTAGCGGATCGCCTTGCCGCCGTCCTGCACGTAATACAGGTAGTGGTTGTCGGAATCGACCACGATCGAGCCCGGCGCTTCCTTGCGGTGGAAGTCGACGATGGCGCGGCGGAACGGCTCGGCCGGCAGCACCTTGGCGTAGCGCGCCTTGGCGAGCTGCAGCTTGTCGGCGGGCTTCAGGTTGGCGTCGGACGCGGCCTGGAATTGGGTGGAAGTCTGCATGCAGCCCGACAGCATCAGGCCGGCGGCGACAACAAGTCCCAGTTTCAGCTTGAGAGACGACATTTCATTCTTCCAATTGACGGCCAGTGCGAAGATTGCGCTGAAAAAGCTACGAATTCCTTCAAAACAAGTAGCGGCGAAATCGCTGGTTTTCCAGTACTTCCGCAGGTCCGGCATCACGCAGCGCACAAGCTGTGGCGCAATTGTCGCAACTTTTCCGCCGCGCGATGAAGGATTGCGCAGCTCAACAAAAAAGCGCCGGTAAACCGGCGCTTTGAAGTGACGAAAACCGGGGATCAGTAGGGCGCGCCGCCGCCGCCCTGCAGCGCCAGCTTGGAATTGACCGGCGAATCGCCTGCCTTGGGTTCCAGTACCACCACCAGGGCGCCCATCTTGACCCGGCCGTAGAGGTCGATGACGTCCTCGTTGGTCATGCGGATGCAGCCCGAGGAGATCGAGGCGCCGATATATTCCGGCTGGTTGGTGCCGTGGATCCGGAACAGGGTGTCCTTGCCGCCGGAGTACAGATACATGGCGCGCGAGCCCATCGGATTGTCCGGGCCGGGCGGCACGAAGGTCGGCACGCCCAGGCGGGAGATTTCGCCGGGGGTCGGATGCCAGGCTGGCCATTCGGCCATCATGCCGACCTTGGCGACGCCGGAAAACGCCATGGCTTCCTCGCCGACGGTGATGCCGTAGCGGATCGCCTTGCCGCCATCCTGCACGAAATACAGATAGTGGTTGTCGGAATCGACCACCACCGAGCCCGGCAGTTCCTTGCGGTGATAGTCGACAATGGCGCGGCGGAACGGCTCCGCCACCGGGGTCTTCACATAGGAGACCTTGGCCAGCAGTTCCCGGTCGCGCGGTTTCAGGTTCTTCTCGGACGAGGCCTCATAGTTGGTGGCCTCCATGCAGCCCGACAGCATCAGGCCGACGGCGGCCAGCAATCCCAGTTTCAGCGCAAGTGACGACATTGGTTGTTTCCGGTGCCGGCAACCGCGCGCCGGAATTTCGGAGCGCGACAAGGTGCGGACAGTGCCAAACAGTAACGTCGAAACCGGTTCGATTTCCAGCGCTCATAGGTTGTCAACCGCTAAATGCATGCCGCCTGTGTTCAAATTGTCGCAGGGGGTGTGGAAGGCCAGGCCGTCCGCCGTGCGCGAAATCGCGGGGGTTGGCGCGCCGCCGGAAGGCTGTCATGACCGCACCCAATGTGTTCGGCCATGGTCGGCTTCCCCGCCGATTCGCCGGATCATCGCGCTGCACTGATTGCGTCCCGAGTCCTGTTGCGTTCCAAGTCCTGTTGCTTTCCAAGTTCCGGAGTAGCCATGCTCGCTGTCTTCACCCCCGTCGAGACCACCCTGAAGCGCTTCGAGCCAACCGACCTGTCGGCGCTGCCGGCGGATTCCGTGTGGATCGACCTGCTGAACCCGTCGCCGGGCGAGGACCATGCGGTGGAACGGTTGTTCGGCATTGCCGTGCCGACGCGGGAAGAGATGCAGGAGATCGAGATCTCCAGCCGGCTCTATATCGAGAACGGCGCGCGCTACATGACGGCGACCCTGATGTGCGCCGCCGATACCGAATCGCCGCGCATCACGCCGGTCACCTTCATCCTGTCCGGCCACCGTCTGGTGACCGTGCGCTACGACGCGCCAAAGCCATTCTCGCTGGTGGAGAGCAAGCTGTCGCGCGGCACCCCGCCCAATGCCAATGGCGAGACCGTGCTGCTGGAACTGCTCGACGCGGTGATCGATCGCTGCGCCGACATTCTCGAGCGCGCCGGCGCCGACGTCGACCAGGTCAGCCACGATATCTTCGAGCCCGACGAGGCGATGCGCACCGGCCATGCCAAGCGCTATTCCGAAATCCTGATCGCCATTGGCCGCAAGGGCGACCTCACCTCCAAGGTGCGCGAGAGCCTGGTGTCGATCGGCCGCGTCGTCACCTTCGTCACCGCCGAGGCGGACGGCGTCAAATGGTCGAAGGACATGCGCGCGCAGTTGAAGACCATGCTGCGCGACGTGGCGTCGCTGACCGACCACGCGTCGTATCTGTCGAACAAGATCACCTTCGTGCTCGACGCCATGCTCGGCGTGGTCAATCTCGAACAGAACAACATCATCAAGCTGTTCTCGGTGATGGCGGTGGTGTTGATGCCGCCGACGCTGATCGCCTCGGTGTACGGCATGAATTTCCGTATCATGCCGGAGCTGCAGTGGGAGCACGGCTATCCCATGGCGCTGGTGATGATGCTGTTCGCCGCCGCGCTGCCGTATCTGTTCTTCAAGTGGAAGAAGTGGCTGTAGCTGCCGTTTCCCGGACGCGCTGCGGCATTTTTATGCCGCTGCGCAGATCCGGGATCCCGCTTCCTTCTTCGTCGCGGACCGGGACCCCGGATCTGCGGAGCAGCACTTCGTGCTGCGCCGCGTCCGGGGAACGAGAACCGCAACGTTAACAAACCGCGCTGCACTTGTGCGCAGCGGTATGTTCGCCGCCACAATTGTAACGGTAAAATTTGAGTGTTCCGCTGAACGGTTGAGCGAAGGGTTGCTGTCATAACGGCGTCTAACGTGATGAGGACCGCCATGATTGACCAAGTGAATTCAGCCAATGTCGTCGACTTCCTGTTCTATCGACAGGCCCGCACGACCGGCAAGGCGGCGGCGATCTCGGCACGGACGTGCCGGCATTGCGGCGCGGGCCTGATGGACGGCGAATCCGACGACGACTGCTCCAGCCTCGGGATCGACGACGCCGCGCCGGCGCCGCGCAAGTTCTACGCGGATTGAGCCGGCTTACCCTCCCCCTCCAGGGGAGGGTGGCAAACGACACAGCTAGACGTGCTGGCCGCCGTTGATGTGGATCTCCGCGCCGTTCACGTACGAACTCGTCTCCGTACACAGCACATAGATGATCTTCGCGACTTCGTCCGGCGTGCCCAGGCGATGCAGCGGGATCTGCTGGTCGACAATGTCCTGGGTGCCCGGCGACAGGATCGAGGTGTCGATCTCGCCCGGCGCAATGGCGTTGACGCGGACGCCGTGGCGGCCGAAGTCCGACGCCATCTCGCGGGTCAGCGACGCCAGCGCCGCCTTCGACGTGGCATAGGCCGCGCCCGCAAACGGATGCACGCGCGAGCCGGCGATCGAGGTGACGTTGACCACCGAGCCCTTTGCCGCCTTCAGCTCCTCGATCAGCCCGCGCGCCATCATGATCGGCGCGAAGAAGTTGACGCGAAACACGTGGCTCCAGGTCTCGACGTCGGTGTCGATCGAACCCATCCGCTTGCCGCCTTCGGCTTTCGGCGAGATCGCGGCGTTGTTGACCAGCGCATGCAGCGGCGCGCCATTCAGGCGTTCCTTGATCTCGTCGATCGCGCGCGTGGTGTCGGCGTGGTCGGCGAGGTCGACCTGGATGTGGTCTTCGGGGCCGGCGTCCCACGGGCAGACCTCCGGAAACGGATGCCGCGAGCAGGTCAGCACGCGCCAGCCGGCGCTGGAGAAGCGCATCACCGTGGCGTGGCCGATGCCGCGGCTGGCGCCGGTCAGCAGCATGGTGCGCTTGGGCGCGTTGGATGTGCTGTGCGCCATGCTGCTGCTCGGTTTCGTGTTGTTGTCGGGACTCACGGGTAGAGCCTCACTTTGGTCCAGGAATCCGGCGGCGGATCGTTCGGCGAAACGTGTTGCGTGGCAGCCAGCGTGTTGCGGCGGAATTCGATGCGGTCGTGCAGCCGGAACGGGCGGTCGTGCCAGAATTCGAAACGCTGCGGCGTGATGCGCCAGCCGCTCCAGCCCGGCGGCCGCGGCACCTCGCTGATCAGGTGCTTGGCAGCCTCTTTCGCGATCGCCTGCTCGAAGGCAAAGCGGCTTTCCAGCGGCTGCGACTGCTTGCTCGCCCAAGCGCCGATCTGGGCCTGCTTCGGCCGCGAGGCGAAATAGGCATCCGCCTCGGCCTCGGTGACCTTGGTTACCGGCCCGCGGATCCGCACCTGGCGGCGCAGCGACTTCCAGTGAAACAGCAGGGCCGCCTTGGGATTGCCGGCGAGTTCCTGGCCCTTCTGGCTGGCGGTGTGGCTGTAGAACACGAAGCCGTCGGCATCAAAACCCTTCATCAGCACCATGCGGACGTCGGGCAGGCCGTCGGCATCGACGGTGGCCAGCGCCATGGCGTTGGGATCGTTCGGCTCGGCCGCCTGGGCTTCGGCAAACCACTCGGCAAACAGCGCAAAAGGCTCCGCAGCGGCCGTAAAATCACCGGACGTTAACGGAGTTGGGTCTTTGATAGTGCTCGTGTCGGTCATGTCCGGAGTTCCGTCTTGCGTTGGCCAGGTGTTGAAAGCGTGCTGAGCTCCCTGCATAGGCCAGACCTATATAGGGTACGGCTGCGCATTGGCCTATCGGCCATCTGCCCGGCCGGCGCTGCGCTTACAGCAATTCTGATCGGTTTCGGCATGGGCGGTTGCAGCATCGGCCGCAGCGATGGCGCGTTCGCCAAGATGGAAGGCAGCGACGTCACCGGTTCGATCACCCCGCTGAAGCCCGTCGAGGGCGCCGAGCCGACCGAGGCCGATCTGGCTTTTGCCCGCACCGCGGCGTCCGATGTGCTGACCAAGGGCAGCAAGGATTCCAGCCAGCCGTGGGAAAATCCTGTCTCCGGCGCGCGCGGCTCGGTGACGCCGCTGTCCAATGCCTATACCGAGGACGGCCGCACCTGCCGGGATTTCCTCGCCAGCTATGTGAACGGCACCCAGGAAACCTGGCTGCAGGGCGCGGCGTGCCGGGCCGAGCGGGGCCGCTGGGACGTGCGCACGCTGAAACCGTGGCGGCGAAGCTAAATCCCGTCACGAAGGGCTTGCGTTTCCCGTTGCAAAAATGACACGAAGACCCCAGATGAAGGTCAAGCGGGCCCTTGCCCGCATTTCTTAGTTCTGCCTGAAGGAGAGACGACGGATGCGCGACCCCTATGAGGTCTTGGGGGTGCAGCGGGGCGCCAGCGCTGCGGCGATCAAGAGCGCCTACCGCAAGCTCGCCAAGAAACATCATCCCGACAACAACCGCGACGATCCGAAAGCCGCCAACCGGTTTTCGGAAGTGAACTCGGCCAACGAGATCATCGGCGACGAGGACAAGCGCAAGCAATTCGACCGCGGCGAGATCGACGCCGACGGCAAGCCGAAATTCCAGGGCTTTCCGGGCGGCGGCGCCGGCGGACAGCGCGGCTTCGAGCACGCCTTCCGCGGCGGCCCGGGCGCGCAGCAGGGCTTCGGCGGCGCCGGCGGCGGTTTCGAGGACATCCTCAACAGCATGTTCGGCGGTGCGCAGGCGCGTGGCGCGCGGGGCCCGCAGAGCTTCGGTTTCGACGACGGCATGGCCGCGGATCTAGACGTCGCCGTCACCATGACGGTGACGCTGGAGGACTCCGTCAAGGGCGTCGAGAAGCGCGTGCGCCTGCCGTCGGGCAAGGAATTGAACGTCAAGATTCCCGCCGGCGTCACCGCCGGCCAGGTGATCCGGCTGAAGGGGCAGGGCGAGTCAGCGCCAGGTCATCGGCCGGGCGACGTGATGATCACGGTCGGCATTGCGACGCATGCCTTCTTCAAGGTCGATGGCAGCGACCTGCGGGTCGATCTGCCGATCACGCTGTACGAAGCCGTGCTCGGCGCCAAGGTGCGTGCGCCGACCCTGTCGGGCGCGGTCGAATTGTCGATCCCGAAGAACACCTCCAGCGGCCGCACCTTCCGCCTCAAGGGCAAGGGCCTGCCGAAAGCCGGCGGCGTCGCCGGCGATCTGTACTTCACCACACGCGTGATGCTGCCCGACGGCCACGACGCCGAGCTGGAAGCGCTGATGGAAAAATGGCGTGACGACAAGCCGTATAATCCGCGCAGCGATCTCGGCGAAAAGGCGAAGTAGTTTGCTTGTCGCGGAAGCGCTGCGGCACCCTTGTGCCGCTGCGCAGAGCCGGGGCCGTACCAAACTCTGTCGGCTGTAACGGCCCGGCTCTGCGAAGCGATACTCCGTATCGCATCGCGTCCGGGGCAAGTAGCTCAGTGGTCTGTAACCCGGATGGCGCGAAGCGAAATCCGGGATAACCATCAACCGAAACGCCGGCCCGGATTGCGCTTCGCTGCATCCGGGCTACGTTCGCAATCTCTGGTTGCCATTCGGAGGGATTGCGTACTATCTTACCGCAATGCCGGCTCCGTCATCCCGACAGATATTTCATTCTGCCTGGCGCGGCTCGCGCACCATTTTCCATGGCGCGCCGAAACTTGTGCTGATCGCATTGTCGATCGATGTGATCCTCAGCGCCCTGACCCCGGATGAAAAGCCCGACGCCTGGACAGCGAAGCCAGTGCGCCTCCTTGTCGAGGCCATGTCGACCTTTTTGCTGATACCGACGTCGCTGGCCTTCTACCGCCTGCTCATTCTCGGCGAGCCGCCGTCGCCCTATGCTTCGTATTTTACGGGCGGGCGCTTCCGACGCTATCTCGCTTGGACGGCGGCGCTCTGGCTTCTCATGCGCTTGGTCGATCTGTTTTCGCCAGCAGGCGTCGTCAGGGCGGGCCTGTTGATCGGCGGCGCCGCCGTTGCCTTCTGCATCGCGATCAGGTTGGTGCTGCTGTTTCCGGCGCTGGCGGCGGGCCCCGAAGACGTCACGGTCAAGGATGCGTGGCACGATACCCGCGGACGCTTCTGGCTCATTGTCTGGTTGTCGCTTGCCGTGTTGATTCCTGTCGTGGTGATCGGCGTGCTGATGTTTTCCGTGATCTGGCAGCTCAACCTCTCTGACAACGCGGCCCTTTCGTTCTGGCCTGCTGCGGTTCGTGCCCTGATCGATGGCGTGTTCTTGTTGCTGGTGGATGTGGTGACGATTGCGCTCACCGCGCAGCTGTTCATTTGGTTCGGCCAGCGTGTGAAGCCCACGGAAGTGGCGGAAATGTATAGTTTGTAGTTCGTAGGGTGGGTTGAACGCTTGCGAAACCCGCCACCCTCTGCCGATGGGTTTCGCAAGCGCTCAACCCATCCTACAGAACTGTGCGAGTTCAGCCCCCGGTCTTCTCGGTCTGGTCGTACACCAGCCTTGCCACCTGGTTCAGCCGGTCCTTGTCGGTCGGGCCGGACAATACATAGCCGACGCCCTTGTCGGCCCAGAACAGCGCGCCGTCCTTGTCCTGCGAGGCGTAGCGCATCTGGGTGGTGTCGGTGGTGGCGCGCGAGGTGAACAAGGTGTAGCGCTCGCCGCTCCCGCTTTCATACATGAAGAACGCCGCCGGCGCCTCGGGGCCCGGCAGCAGGCGGCCGCCGACCAGTTTCAGCCCGGTGCCGTCGAGCTCCGGCGCCTTGATCTCGTAGCCGACGCGCTTCGACAGCCATGCTTGCAGATGCGCGCGCTCGTTGCCCGCCACCTCCACGGGATGACGGACCTCGACCACATAGAGCCGGTGCGCATCCAGCGCATCGACGGTGAAGTGCTTGAATGTCGAGGGCGATGCCGCGGCGCCATGCGCCAGCCAGCCGATGCTGCCGCCCGCGACGAAGGCCAGCAGCGACGCGGCGATGGCGCCGTAGATCCACGGCCGCGGCGTCTTCGCAAGTTGATCGATCTCCAGCCGCTTCGGCACCGCTTCGTCGGCGACGCCATCGTAGCGGGCATGCAGCAACTCGGCCATGCTGCGCCACGACTGCACCCGGGCGGCATCGTCGGGATGCGCCGCGAGCCACGCCTCGACATCGCCGCGGCGCTCGGCCGGCAACTCGTTGTCGACGTAAGCGTGCAGTTCGTCTTCGGTGACGGGCATGTTGCGTTCGGTCATGATCGTGGTCTCGTGTGGGGCGTGGTCGTACTGGTGCGGTTCTGTCTTCCCCTCTCCCCCAAGCAGCGAAGCTGCGCAGGTGGGAGAGGGAGGCTCGAAGCCCGCGAAGCGGGTTCGAGACGGGAGAGGGGGCTTCTTCGGTGTTCGTGGCTCCCCCTCTCCGGTCTTCGCTTCGCGAAGCCACCATCCCCCACGAGGGGGGAGGGGAAGAAAGAAAGCGCTGGCCCGTGGTTTCTGAAATTCATCCCCATCACTTCACGCTCCGCAATGCCGGGCGCTCGCCTTCGAGATAGGCCTTCACATGGGCGCGGGCACGGGCGAGGCGGCTCATCACGGTGCCGATCGGCACGCTCTGGATCTCGGCGACCTCGCGGTAGCTCAGCCCTTCCAGCATCACCAGCAGCAGCACCGAGCGCTGGTCCTCGACCAAGGCGGCCAGCGCCCGCGCGATGTCGCGGCCCTCGGCCTCGGTGCCGGACGCGTCGGCATTGTTGTCGAACAGTTCGGTCATCAGCGGCTTGCGCGCCAGCGAGCGGCGGCGGTTACGGTTGAGGTTGGTCAGGATGGTGTAGAGCCAGCTGCGCAGGTCGCCGCCGATGAACAGCTTTTCGGAGCGCAATGCGCGCACCAAGGTATCCTGCACCAGGTCGTCGGCGATGTCGGCGTCGCGCGTCAGCGCCCGCGCATAGCGGCGCAGCGCCGGGATCATGCTCTCGACGCTCTCGCGAAACGCGCTCATGAAATCTCTGTCACGGGTTGAAGTCCTGCCGGTCGGTCTACGGCGCTGGCGCACGGCCGTACCGAGCATAACACCTTGCCCGGCGCTCTATTCCGCGTTGTCGCCGGACGGTAAACGGCGGCGCAAGGGGCCGATTGGGGCTGTACCAGGCGGAAGGGCTGGTGTACCCCCAAAAGTCAGTTTTCAGCGATAGGATACGACATGGTTGAACCCACCGGCCTGATGCAGGGCAAGCGCGGCGTCATTCTGGGCCTCGCCAACAACCGCTCGATCGCCTGGGGCATCGCCAAATCCTGCCACGCCCAGGGCGCGGAACTCGCCTTCACCTACCAGGGCGACGCCCTGAAGAAGCGCGTCGAGCCGCTGGCCGCCGAGCTTGGCGGCCTGGTGCTCGGCCATTGCGACGTCACCGATCCCGCCAGCATGGATGCGGCGTTCGCCGTGCTGAAGGAGAAGTGGGGCAAGATCGACTTCGTGGTCCACGCCATCGCCTTCTCCGACAAGGAAGGCCTCGAAGGCCGCTACGTCGAGACCTCGGCGGAGAACTTTTCCAAGACCATGCTGATCTCCTGCTACTCGCTGACCGCCATCGCGCAGCGCGCCGAGAAGCTGATGACCGAGGGTGGCTCGATCATCACCCTGACCTATTACGGCG
>Ga0247729_10000247_pt1 | contig 24152 bp, 24 predicted proteins | sample UWRJL133311R2_FD_180958 | JGI IMG/M metagenome (GOLD analysis project Ga0247729, IMG submission 180958) | Plant litter microbial communities from Arlington Agricultural Research Station in Wisconsin, United States - UWRJ-L133-311R-2 | ecosystem: Environmental > Terrestrial > Plant litter >... | reverse complement strand
CGCCCTCGTCGCGATCGGTCTTGTGCTGGCGATTCCGCCAGCCATTGCCACTTCGAACCGCGGGTTGTTCCTCGGGCTCATCGTGGCGGTCGCCTACGTTCTGCTGCGTCTTGCCGGCAGGGAACTCTGGATGCCGGTGATCGCCGTCGCGCTCGTCGGCATCGGTGCGTACATCACGCTCAACGCCCTCGGGCTGCTCGGGGCAATCGCCGACCGGCAGGAGGCCGCCGACACGACAGCGGGTCGCAGCGACCTCTACGTCGAGACCTTCCAGAGGACCCTGGCGTCACCGGTGCTGGGCTACGGCGCATCCCGCCCGTCGTTCACGAGCGAGATCAACGTCGGCACGCAAGGGATGATCTGGGAAGTCATGTTCAGCTTCGGGTTGGTCGGTCTCGCCCTGTTCGCCCTCTTCATGGTCGGTGTGGTCGTGCGTACCTGGCGCGCGCCGAACCTCACCATCCTGTGGTTGCACGCGAGCCTCGTGACGGCATGCCTGCTGGCTATCTTCTACGGGCTCGACCGTCACCTCGTGACGATCGTGGCCGTCGCTGGCGTACTGCTGCGCGAGCGGTATGCCGAGACCTCGGAATTCTGGGTGATCCCCCGGCGGCGACGGTCAAGGGTCGACTTCTAGTGGTCACGATTGACCCTGCCCGCGAGTCCCTGGCGCGCAGCGGGTCGCTGAGCCTCTTCGGTTCGGCATTCGCTGCTCTTGCGGCGCTCGTGGTGACGGCCCTTGTCTCCAACACCTATGGCCCGCAAGGCACCGGTGTCTTTTTCCAGGCCGTCGCGATCTTCACCGTGGCCAGCCAGGTACTCAAGCTCGGAACCAACAGCGCGCTCATCCGCTTCGTCTCGGCGCGCCGGGCTCGCACCGGGGACACGGATGCCTGGCGGATCACGCTCGTCGCGACTCTGCCCGTGCTTCTCGTGTCCGGATTCGCGGCTGCTGTGATCGCGCTGTTCTCGCACCCGCTCGCCGACTTGCTCGCACCGCCGGACGACGCCTCTCGCCTCGCGGCAATCCTTGTCACGATGGCCCCGTTCATTGTGATCGGTGCCGTGCTCGGGGTGCTGCAGACGGTGGCGCGCCTCGTGCGCGGGGTGGGCGCGTTCACCGTCCTGCAGAGCATCACCCTGCCACTCAGCCGGATCGTGGTCACTCTTGCGCTCATCGCCCTTGCCTTTTCAGCCGACGCGGCGTTTGTCGGCTGGATGGCGGTGCTGCCGGTGTGGTTACTCGTGACAATCATCGTCATCGCCGGTCCCCTGGTGCAGGATCGACACCGCCAACGGGCGTCCGGTACCGATCGAGCTGAGAGCACGACTATCCGCGCATTCTGGTCGTTCAGCGCTCCCCGCGCTGTCGGCGCAGCGCTCGAGACGGCGCTCGACTGGTCTGACGTGCTCGTGGTGGCCGCGTTGACCAGCCCGGCCGAGGCAGGCATCTACGCGGTCGTGACCCGCGCGGTGCGTGCGGGCCAGGTGATCGACCGGGCCATGCGCATCGCGGTCAGTCCGCGGATCTCGCACCTTCTGTCGCTCGATGACCGGGCGACCGCCACCGCCCTGCACACCAGCGTCACCCGGATGCTCGTGCTGTTGTCCTGGCCGTTCTACCTCGCGCTGGCGATACTCGGTCCTTCGGTGCTGTCACTGTTCGGTAACGGGTTTGCCAGCGGCGCACCCGCCCTGGCAATCCTTGCCGTTGCCATGATGGTGTCATCGGCATCCGGGATGCTGCAGAGCGTATTGCTGCAGGGCGGACGCAGCTCGTGGCAGATGTACAACAAAGCCGCTGTACTCGCCCTGAACATCGGCCTGAGCATCGTTCTCGTGCCCCTCATCGGCATCTCGGGCGCCGCGCTGAGCTGGATGGCCTGCCTGCTGCTCGATACCGCGTTGGCGGCCTGGCAGGTGCACCGTTCGATGGGCGTTCGACTCGAGCCGGGCGCACTCCTGCTCGGCGCGGCGCTGCCGCTCAGCGTCTTCGGTGCCGGTTGCGCGGCCCTCCGTCTCATCACCGATGCGCTGCCGGGCGTCGCCCCGCTCGCCACGCTGTTGCCCGGTCTTGCGGTGGTGTCACTCCTCTATATAGGGGCGGTGTGGCTGTTGCGCTCGCGGTTAGGACTGATCCCGGCGTCAGGGCTTCGCGCCTCCGCTACCGATCAGCAGTCGCAGGGAGCGCACGAAGCGGCGCCGACGGGCGGCGACAGGTAACGACTCGGGTGAGGCGGCGAGCAGCGCGGACAGCGTTGCGCTACCCGGGGTGTGCTCGTGCTCGTCGTGCCGGGTCGCCACTGTGCCGGCCAGGGCGCCATCCATCAACGCCCACAGCTCGTCGCGGGAGTCGGCACAGTGCACGAGGCCCAGGTCGCCGGCCTTGCGGGTGAAGATCAGCTGGTGGTCGTCGATGACTTCGTCGTTGACCGGTCGCCGTGGCACGACTATCGGCACCCGCCCGAGCTCCCGAGCGTCCATCACTCCCCCGGCGCCACCCTGCAGCACGATGATGTCCGCGGTGGCGAATAACTCGAGCAGGTAGTCATACGCGACGAACTCGTGGTTGTGAGCGCCCGCGAGCGGGCGTCCCGGGCCGTGCTGAACCACGAACAAGACATCGGGGTGCTGTTCCGCCCACGGTTCGATCCAGTCGAGCAGGCGATCGAACGGGTGGAAGTACGTGCCCATGCTCACGACGATCATCGGTGCGGTCACGGCACGAGCCCGTTCCGCCGGTATGCAGTCACAGCACGAGCCCGATGGGAACGGCTTCCGGGTACACGCCGAGCATCGAATCCCACTGCACATAGAACTGGTCGGCTAGCGGATACACCAGCCTTCCGCTCAGCGACGGCGTGGTGATCCGGTCGACCGGCTCGAGAAACACGGTGCGAGCGCCGACGTGCCGGGCCTGAGCGAAGAACGGCAGGGCGATGGCGGCGCCCGTGCTGAGAATGACATCGGGACGATACTCGGCGAGCACACGATGAGCGAGCAGGTAGTTGCGCACCAGGTTGGGAACATTGCGCACCGTCGGATAGAACGATTCGACAACCCGCTCGTGGGTGAGCCGGGATCGTGCGTCCCGGGTCGGCGAGGTGACCCACAGCCTCTCATGGGGCTGCCACCACTGTCGCAGGGCAAGCGCCTGCGTGAGGTGTCCCCCTGAGGAACACACGATGAGAATACGCATCAGACTCCTTTGTCCGTTCGTTCGTTGCTCGACAGAACTTCGTGGTGCATCAGATCCCTCGCCCCATCCGCTGGGCGACGCGCACGACGCGGTCGCTGCTGACGAGGCCGAGCGAGATCGCATAGGCGAGCGCGGCCTTCACTTGCAATGCGTCGTGCCCGAGGCTGCGCCTCGCCCAGGTGCGGGCTTCGGCAGGCTGGCCACTGGCTGCGAGCGCGAACGCCACCTGCGATTCGATCCGGCTCACGGCGCGACGGTTGGCGCCGAATTGCGGATGCTTCGCCAGAAGGTACTGCAGCGCCTCGGCGTACAGCGACCAACGCCCGAAGAAGTACGACTGGCCCTGCCAGCTCACAACAACGAGGGGAAGGTTCACGACAACGATCGGCTGGACTTGTGCGGTGCGCAGCAGGATGTCGTAATCCTCCCCGTAGCTGCGCGGCAGAAGCTCGTCGATGAGGCCGAGCGGGCCGAGCAGCGCCGCGCGGCGGAAGAGCAGGCTGCTGGAGTGCAGGGCGGCCAGCCGGTCGCGTACGAGGTCGTCGTGGGTGATCAGCGTGAACGGCAGCAGTCGGTCGTGGGTCGTACTACCGTCGTGGACCCGCATCGCCGTACCGACGAGGATCGCGTCCGGCCATTGCTCGAACGCGGCCATCTGGTACTCCAGTTTGTCCTGCAACCAGTAGTCGTCGTCGTCGAGAAAGGCGACGTACTCGTGGGACGCGGCGAGGATACCGGAGTTGCGAGCGCCGGCGAGGCCGCGTGTGCGTTCGTTGACGACCGCCACGAGGCTGTGGCGGGCATCGAGGCTCACCTCGGGCAATACCGGGGCACACGCGTCGAAGACGACGATGATCTCGACCTGCCCGTCGTAGTCCTGGCTGACGACGCTCTCGACGGCGCGCTTCATCAGTTCCGGACGGTCGTGGGTCGGGATCACCACTGACACTGCTGGTCGCGTCATCAGGCCACCTCCCGGGAGTCACCGGGAGCGGGCGCCTCAGAGCGAACCACCCGCACTTTGCCGCCTTCGTGCGGGATGGCCTGCACCAGTTCGACCCGCACCGGCACCGTTCCCTCCGCGAGCCTGGTGAGGGTTCCCGCCACATGGTCGATGACCTCGCGTGCATCGTCCGCTGCACCGGGGACGCAGCGCAGGGTGATCGCGAGATCGCGGTGCTGGTGGATCTGGAACTGGCTCACCGCATCCGGCCGCTCGTTGAACAAGCCGGTGAGTCCGCCGGGGATCCGGCGACCACCGGGCAGACGGATGACGTCGGTGAGTCGCCCCTGCACGGCACGAATGCGGTCGAGGCCCCGCCCACAGGAGCACGGACCGACCACGAGGGACGTTCGGTCGCCGATGTTGTACCTGACGAGGGGAAAGACGCGGTTGCACAGGTCGGTGACGACAACGGTGCCCTCCTCGCCCGGGATCACCGGCCGCTGGTAGTCGTCCAGGATCTCGAGCACGCGAACGTCAGAGAAGACGTGCAGCCCGGCGTGGGCTTCACACTCGGCGGCCATCCACGGCACCTCGGCCGACCGGTAGGCATCGAACACCGGCGCACGCAGGGTCTCGGTGATGAAGCCGCGCTGCGACGGCGTGATCGGCGCCGCAGTGACGCCGATGGCGAGCGGGGGTTCGAGTTCGATACCCGACTCGCGCACGAACGAAGCGAATTCGTGCACTCCGCCGACGTAGCCCGAGAGCAGGCGTGGAGAATTCTCACGCCAGGACTCGACAAACGCGCGCATCGTCGCATCCGTCATCGCCGTGGCGTCGAGGGCCTGCACGGTCGTCGGCCACCACTCGAGCAATTCCCGCAGCTTGGTACTGGCTGCGCGGCGCTCGCGTTGGATGATCGCCCGGTTGTCGCTCGGGTGGATGCCCCACCAGCGGAACGCACGCCACCACATGGCGGCGACCGGTGAACGGCGGTCGTGGAACACCCGAAGCGGTTCACCGGTGCTGCCGCCGGTCGACGACGGCAGTCGCTGGCGCGATCCGCGAGAACGGGCGATGATCTCGGCCTGGTGGTCGCGCAGTTCGGCCTTCGAGATCACCGGCAACTCATCGAAGTGGTGCGGGTCGTCGAGGTCGGCGGCGGTGATGCCCGACTCGGTGTACCGGCGTCGATAGAAATCGGTGTGTTCGAACGCGAAGCGCGCGATGCTCATGGCGCGACGCTTCTGCTGCAAGTGCAGCTCTTCGGGGTCGAGCATCTCGTTCTCGAGGAACCGGGCCTCGACGCGACGGTCAGCGCGCTGGGCGAGCGCTGTCTTGAAGTCGAAGGCGGTGCGGGCCAGGCTGCTGGGAGCCACGGTGCTGCTGATCGGCGCAGTATTCATTCCGGCGCGCCTCCACTAACTCACCTCGCCACTGCGACTGGCTGGTCCGACGCGCGCGGGGCGCGGGGCGGACTGTCTCTTACGGCTCTTCGCGGGTGACGAATCCGTACTGTCGAGTGCGGGGTATTCGGGTTGTGGTTCGCTAGGTGTTCGGTTCGAGCTGGTGGTGTCCGGTCGTTCGATGGTGCGGGCTGACTTGTGGGTTCCCCGGCGCGACCCGGTGGTCTCACCGAGGGTGACCATGCGGTACTCGCGGCTGCGGGCGCGGCCGAGGGCGACGAAGCCCCCGACGAGGAGACCGAAGACCAGGGCCCCTGCGCCGAACACCACGAGAGAGGGCTTCGTGGACGACCGCGGGGTGATGGCCGGGCTGACCAGGGTTCCCTCGGTGAAGGTCGCCGCGTTCAGCGTGGCGATGTTGACCTCGAGAGCTTCGATCTGCACACTCGCTGCCTTGCCGGCCTGGCTCTTCTCGCCTTCGACGGCCTTCGTCGACTCGAGGGCAGTGACGCGGTCGGTGAGAGTCGCGACGGCGTTCTTCACATCCCTCTCGGCCATCGCGATGCGCTGGGCGTTATACGCGGTAGCCACCGCGTTCGCCGCCTGCGCCGCGAGTTCAGCGCTCGGGTGCGTCACGGTGAACTCGAGGATCTGGGAGCCCTTCGGCACGTTGACCGTCAGCGCGTTCTTGAGCGCTCCTGGGCTCAGCGTCGGCACGTCTTCGGCCGCCGTCATGACGACGCTCGTCGAGGCAGCGACGACGCGCTCGGTGTCCATGTTCACGCTGGTTGCGGTGCCGGTGACGTCGACGGGCTCGACGGTCAGCGACGCGGATGCGGCGAACTCGTCGGGCAGCAGAATGCCCGAGGCGATGCCGATGGCGAGCGCCACGAGGACGACGACGATGAACGAGCGCCACTGGGTCCTGACGCTATGGAAAAGGTCACTCAAGGTAAGTGAAGAATTTGTACTGGGTTCAGGCACAGAATCCTCCTTGTCGGGGGAATCACACTATGAACCCGACAAAAACTACAGACAACCCCTTGTGTTTTCGAAAACTTTTTGTTTTCGATTGAACGCTAATACCGTTTGCCACGGGGTGAACGGACGGTTAACGCGAGAAGCGGCAGCCCTTCGGCTGCCGCTTCCCGTACGTTCTCGAAGCTCTACTTGCGCTGGCGCTTCTCGCGCACGCGCATGTTGACATTGATCGGGCTTCCCTCGAAGCCGAAGATCTCCCGAAGGCGGCGGGTGATGAAGCGACGGTACTGTGGGTCGAGAAAACCGGTCGTGAACAGCACAAACGTCGGCGGGCGGCTCGCTGCCTGCGTACCGAACAGGATGCGCGGCTGCTTTCCGCCACGCAGCGGGTGCGGGTGCTCGGCGACGAGTTCGGCGAGCAGCGCGTTGAACTTGCCCGTCGGGATCCGGGTGTCCCATGAGGCCAGCGCAAGCTCGAGAGCCGGAACCAGCTTCTCCATGTGACGACCGGTCTTCGCCGAGATGTTGACGCGCGGAGCCCAGGCCACGTGGCTGAGATCGCGCTCGACTTCGCGCTCGAGCAGGATGCGTCGTTCGTCGTCGAGCAGGTCCCACTTATTGAATGCGAGCACGAGTGCGCGGCCCGATTCGAGAACGAGGTCGATGATCTTGAGGTCCTGCACGCTGATCGCGTCGGAGACGTCGAGCATGACGACTGCCACTTCGGCCTTCTCCAGCGCCGCACTGGTGCGCAGCGTTGCATAGAAGTCAGCGCCCTGGGCGAGGTGCACGCGGCGACGGATACCGGCGGTGTCGACAAAACGCCAGAACTTGCCGGCGATCTCGACCTGCTCGTCGACCGGGTCGCGAGTGGTACCGGCGAGGTCATTGACGACAACGCGCTCTTCACCAGCGGTCTTGTTGAGCAGGCTCGACTTGCCGACGTTCGGGCGCCCCAGGATGGCAACGCGGCGCGGGCCACCCACCTCTTCCTTGGCGACAGCAGAGATCTCGGGCAGGATCGTGAGCACCTTGTCGAGCAGGTCGGCCACGCCGCGGCCGTGGACGGCCGAGACGGGCCACGGCTCACCGAGTCCGAGCGACCAGAGTTCCGCAGCCTGCGGCTCCTGGCGCACATCGTCGACCTTGTTGGCGACGAGCATGACGGGCTTCTTGGTGGCACGCAGCATCCGCACAACGTGTTCGTCAGTGGAGGTGGCGCCGACTGTTGCGTCGACGACGAAGAGCACGGCGTCGGCGAGGTCGATGGCGATCTCCGCCTGCGCGGCAACCGAGGCGTTGATGCCCTTGGCGTCCGGCTCCCATCCGCCGGTGTCGACGATGGTGAACTTGCGGTTGTTCCACTCGCCCTTGTAGTTGACGCGGTCGCGCGTCACACCGGGGGTATCTTCGACCACGGCTTCGCGGCGTCCGATGATGCGGTTGACGAGAGCTGACTTTCCGACGTTCGGGCGACCGACGATCGCGAGGACGGGAAGGGCCGGCAGGTAGACGATCGCGTCCGGGTCGTCGCTCGCCGACTCGAGCAGGCCGAAGTCGTCTTCGTCGAGGTCGTAGTCAGAGAGTCCGGCACGCAGCGACTCGGCGCGCTGTGCGGCCTCGCCGTCATCCATTCCGATGATGCGTTCGGCGAGCGCGGAGTCGAGCTCGGGGTAATCGTCTTTTTCTTCAGCCATGGTGGCAGTCCTCGTTTGGTTCGTTTTAGGTGCGCTCGCGCACGAGATCGACGACCGCCGAAACGGTCGCGGCGAAATCAAGATCGGTTGAATCGATAGTGTCAACACCATCGGCGGCATTCATGAAGTCGACGACCTTGGAGTCCTGGGCATCGCGCGAGCTAAGCTGCTGCGCGGTCTTCGCGGCCGACTCCGTGGAGAGTTCAGCTGAACGCCTAGCCATTCTAGCTTCTTCGGTCGCCGTAAGCAGTATTCTCACCGGTGCATCCGGCGCGACCACCGTCGTGATGTCTCGCCCCTCGACGATGATCCCGGGTTTCGGAGTCGACTCGATGATGCCGCGGAAGAGCCCGACGAGGTAAGCGCGCACTTCGGGAACCCGGGCGACAGCGCTCACCACCGCGGTTACGCGGGGCTCGCGGATGGCGTCGGTGACGTCGGTCGAGCCCACGCGAACGAAGTACTCGTCCGGCTCGATTCCGATGGTGTAGTCGAAGTCGCCGAGCGACTGCACGACGTTCGCGGCGACATCCGTGTCGATCGTGTTCTCGAGGCAGAACCAGGCGAGGGCGCGGTACGCGGCGCCGGTGTCCTGGTAATCGAAGCCGAGAACGCGAGCGGATGCGCGGCTGACGCTGGACTTGCCGCTTCCGGCCGGTCCGTCGACGGCGACGACGATCGGGATGCCGTGTTCGGCTGTCGGCTCTGCGCCGGTTTCTGCGATGCTCACTCTGTTGCTCCTACTATCTTCCAGCCGCGCTGGTCCAGCGCGGCAATGAGTCCTGGTTCGGCTTCTGGCACGACGGCGATCTCGGCGAGGCCGAACTGCGCGCCGGGCGAGTGCTCGAGCCTGAGGTCTTCCATGTTCACACCGAGCTCGCCGATCTCGGTGAGCAGGCGGGCCAGTTCCCCTGGCCGGTCGTCGACTTTGACGGTGATCTGGGCGAAGTGGCGGGCCTGGCCGTGCTTGCCGGGGATCCGGCTGACGCCCGTGTTGCCCCGTGCGATGACTCCGGCGAGCGCGCTGCGCGAACCGGGCACGGCGGGATGGGCGAGGGAGGTGATTACCGAGTCGAGGTCGTCACGGAACGCGCCGAGGATCTCGACGGTGCGTTCCGAGTTCGCCATCAGGATCTGCACCCAGAGCTCCGGCGCGCTCGAGGCGATTCGGGTGGTGTCCCGCAGTCCCTGGCCGGCAAGACTGATTGCCGATGCTGGCGCTTCACGCAGGCGATTAGCGAGCAGGGATGCGACCACTTGGGGAACATGGGATACGAGGGCGACGCTGGCGTCGTGTTCCTCGGCACTCATCTCGATCGGCAGCGCGCCGAGGTCGAGCGCCAGGTTCTCCACGGCGGCGGCGCGACGGTAGGTGATCTCGTCGTGGCCCGCGATGACCCAGGGGCGTCCGATGAACAGGTCGGCGCGGGCGGATGCCGCTCCCCCGCGTTCACGTCCGGCCATCGGGTGTGAGCCGATGTAGCGCGAGACATCTGCGCCGAGTTCGCGCAGTTCTTCGAGCGGCGCGAGTTTGACGCTTGCGACGTCGGTGACGAGAGCGTCGGGGTAGCTGGCGAGTTCCTCGGCGACAATCCGGGCGGTGACATCCGGTGGAACGGCGACGACGACCAACTCCGGTGCATCACCCGAGGCGGGAGCGCGACCGGCGCCGTAATCGACGGCGAGCACGACTGTCGACGGTGAGACATCGTGCAGGATGACATCGACCCCCTTGGCGGTGAGGGCAAGGCCGATGCTGGATCCGAGCAGGCCGGCTCCGACTATGCGCACCGGTCCCTGCAGTCGACGGTCGCTCACTCCTCGAAGTCTCCGGAGTCGGCGCCGTCGCTCAGCTCTGCGGCCGTGGTCTGGCCTCCGCCGCGCGAGATGGTCAGCAACGCACTGACCTCGTCCTTCGTGAGGTCGCGCATCGCATCCGGAGCGAGGCTGCCGAGGTGGAGGGGGCCGAACTGGCGGCGCACGAGGTCGATGACCGGGTGGCCGACTTCTTCGAGCATCCGGCGCACGATGCGGTTACGGCCGGAGTGCAGGGTGACCTCGACGACGGTCTCGTCACCCGACGGCTGGCCGATGATGCGCGCCTTGTCGGCTTCGATCAGGCCGTCTTCGAGTTCGATTCCGCCGACGAGCTTGTTCACGGTGTGCTGGGTGACGACCCCCTCGACCTTGGCGATGTAGGTCTTGAGCACGCCGAACGACGGGTGCGCGAGAATGTGTGCGAGTTCCCCGTCGTTGGTGAGCAGGAGGAGTCCCGACGTCTGGGCGTCGAGTCGTCCGACGTTGAACAGGCGTTCATCGAACTCGTTCGTGTAGCGACGCAGGTCGGGGCGACCGCGGTCGTCGTTGAGGGACGAGACGATGCCGGTCGGCTTGTTCAGCATGATGTAGAGCTTGGTGGTGTCGAGCTGGATCGCCTTGCCATCGACCGAGACGAGATCGGTGGGCAACACGCGGCGCCCAGCTTCCTCGACGCGCACGCCATTGACGGCTACCCGGCCGGCGGCGATGAGGTCCTCGCACACGCGTCGGGAAGCGACGCCGGCGGCGGCCATGACCTTCTGCAGCCGTTCGCCCTCGGGGTTTCCCGTCGGTCCCTGGGTGCTGTCGTGAGGGGTGCTTTCATTAGCGGTGGTCATCGAAGCCTTCCGAGCCGTCGGCGAGGAGCGGCGACAGGTGCGGCAGCTCCTCGAGTGAGTTGATGCCGAGCTGCGTGAGAAGCAAGTCGGTGGTTGCGTAGTGGATTGCGCCGGTTTCACCGTCGGTATAAGCCTCGGTGATGAGGCCGCGACCAAGCAGAGTGCGGACGACGGAGTCGACGTTCACAGCGCGAATGGAAGCGATGGCTCCCCGGCTGATGGGTTGCTTGTAGGCGATGACCGAAAGGGTCTCGAGGGCCGCCTGGCTGAGCTTGCTGGGGTTCTGCGTGAGTACGAAATCGCGGACGATGTCGTCGAACTCCGAGCGCACGTAGAAGCGCCAGCCTCCCCCGACCTCGCGGAGTTCGAACCCGCGCCGTGCCGAAGCCCCGTCTGCGCCGTCGTAATCGGCGACCAGTCTCTCGATGGCGGCGCGGACCAGCTTCACCGGCGAACGGAGAGCGGTGGCGAGGGAGACGATGCTCTGCGGCTCGTCGGCGATCATGAAGATCGCTTCCAGGGCTCTCTCGAGGTCGGCTACCGGGGCGACCTCCGCGGCCACGACGGTGTCGGTGACGAGGTCGGCGGTGGAGACATCCGGTGCGCTGTCGATCTGTGCTGTGTCAGTTTCCATAGTCGGCTCCGAGGTTGGCGAGGCTGTCGTCGGTCCAGTGCTCGGCGGTCCACCTGATCGTGAGTTCGCCGAGCGGTTCGAGCTGTTCGAAAGCGATGGATGCCCCGCGGTAGAGCTCGAGCACCGCGAGGAACCGGGCGATGATGACGCCCTTCAGGTCGGCTCCCGCGATGAGCTGGCGGAAGGTCATCGTCTCGCCGCGGCGCAGGAGCGCAACGACGTGGGCCGCCTGCTCGCGGATGCTGACGAGCGGCGCGTGCAGGTGGTCGAGCCCGACGACGGGGATTTCCCGCGGCGCCATCGCGAGGGCGGCGAGGGCGGCGAAGTCGTCAGCGGTCAGTGTCCAGACGAGTTCGGGAACCTGGGTACGGTACTTCTCTTCGAGCCGGACCGAGCGCACGTGGCGGGTGGCCTCCGCGTCGAGTTCGGAGGACAGCCACTCGGCTGCCTGCTTGAACGCGCGGTACTGCAGCAGACGAGCGAAGAGCAGGTCGCGTGCCTCGAGCAGCGCGACATCTTCCGCGTCGACGAGTTCGCCCTGCGGAAGCAGCCCCGCGACCTTCAGGTCGAGCAGAGTCGCTGCGACGACGAGGAACTCGCTTGCCGCATCCAGCTCCTCGACGGAGTCGAGCTGCTTGAGGTAGGCGATGAACTCGCCGGTGACCACGCTCAGCGACACCTCGGTGATGTCGAGTTCGTGCTTGCCGATCAGGGTGAGCAGCAGGTCGAACGGTCCGCTGAAGTTGCTGAGACTGAGGGAGAAGCCCGGCGCGGCCGGCTCGAGCGCTGCGATTCCGCTAGGCGGCTGCGCCACGGAGGATCAACTCTCTGGCGAGCTGGCGGTAGGCCTCGGCAGCCTTGTTCTCGGGGGCGAAGGTGGTGATCGGAGCGCCGGCGACACTGGCATCCGGGAACTTGACCGTGCGACCGATGACCGTCTCGAAGACGGCGTCTCCGAAGGTCTCGACCACCCGCTCGAGAACCTCGCGGGAGTGCAGCGTTCGCGAGTCGTACATCGTGGCGAGGATGCCGTCGAGGGTGATCGCCGGATTCAGTCGGTCGCGCACCTTGTCGATGGTCTCGACGAGCAGGGCGACTCCGCGAAGGGCGAAGAACTCGCACTCGAGCGGGATGAGAACCCCGTGCGCCGCCGTCAGGGCGTTGACGGTGAGCAGGCCCAGCGAAGGCTGGCAGTCGATGAGGATGACGTCGTACTGGTCTGAGACCTTCGACAGGACCCGCGCCAGGATCGTCTCGCGGGCGACCTCGTTGATGAGGTGGACTTCCGCTGCCGAGAGGTCGATGTTGGCGGGAAGCACATCGAGACCGGCCACTGATGTCGGGATGATCACGGATGCCGTGTCCTTCACCGTTCCGAGCAGCAGGTCGTAGATGGTCGGCACGTCGTGGGTCGGAACTCCGAGGCCGGCAGACAGCGCGCCCTGTGGGTCGAAGTCGACGGCGAGCACGCGGCGTCCCAGTTCGGCGAGCGATGCGCCGAGGTTGATCGTGCTCGTCGTCTTGCCTACTCCGCCCTTCTGGTTGCAGAGGGCGATGATGCGGGCCGGGCCGTGGCTTTTCAGCGGCTTCGGGTCAGGGAAGATGCGGGACGGACGACCGGTCGGACCGAGTACGAGGTCATCGAAGCCAGTGAGTACGGCGTCGTTGTCTCGTTGCGCGTTCATAGGGCAATTGTAGGTGCAGGCGGCTGGCTCCCCGGGCGCGGCACAGGTGTGTTCGCACTCTCTGGCGCCTTTGCTCCCATCCCCCGTGTATCGACGCGGCTCAGTTCAGTTGGCCGATGTCGACGACACGCTGCAGCAGTTCGGGAAAGCCTTTCACCTGGTAGACCTTGATCCCCCGCGCCTCGGCAGAGAGGTGCAGCAGAAAAAGGAATTCGACGATCTGCTCCGGGCCGAGGTACGGGTCGAGCTGGGGAAGAACCTGGCCGATCGCATTTCCCTGCGGGGTTTCGAACAGATCGACCACGCCCGCGTACCGCTGGTCTGCCACCAGCCTTCGCGTCGCGTGGCCGTCGGCTGTGACGATGCTGATCACCGTGAGGAAGTCGGAGTCGAATCGAAATGCACCAGAGGTGTTACCCACGGGCGGCATCTGCAGGATCGAGCTGTTCGCCGCCTGCACCATCACGCTCTGCTGATTCGAGATGACAATCGCCCCGATCGCTTCCCACGGAAGTACGGGAATCGTCGGAAGGTGGAGTCCGGCTCCCGAGATACCGAGCGATGCACCCGCGGGGGCGTCGCCGAAATAGTTCTGGGCGAACGTGCGATCCTCGGCGATCGTATATGCGCCCAGCACGCTCAACAGGGCGATGCTGGGGTCGCGTATCGCGAGCGCGCCCTCGACCGCGAGCTGGATGCCGGCTTTCGTCGCCGTCAGAAGCTCGCTGAGGTTATAGGGAATGTCGGTGCGGTTACCGGCGGCGAAATACTGCAGCCACTGTGCTTTACTCGCCGCGACGGCCGGCGAATTCATGGTCATCGGTTGATACCGGCGATGATGACCGCGAAAGCGATCAGGGTTCCCCCGACGACGACGACCCCGAACACCACACCGATGATGACCGCGGCCACCTGGTTGTTGTTCCGGCGGGTGACGACATACGGGGGGCGGTAACCGGCGCCGCGGCTGCCATCGGGGAATGCGGGCGCCTGCGGGAGCTGCTGCGGGGGCGCGTAGTGCTGGTGCGGCTGTGCATACTGTTGCGGCTGTACATACTGCTGCGGGGGCCCGTAGGGCTGTTGCGGCTGCGGCGGCCCGTAGTGCGGGGCCGGGGGCTGCTGTGCCGGAGGCTGCTGGAACTGCTGCGATGCTGCCGGGTGCTGCTGCTGCGGCGCTGGCTGGCGCGGGGCTTCGTTGGGGTCCGGCGGCAGATTCAGCGGCATCCGAGCTCCTCGCTCATCAGAATTCGATCTTCTCTCGAAACCCTACCGTGAGAACTAACGCGCCCTGGGGTGCGCGGTCGTGTACATGTCCCGCAGGGTGTCCGCGGTCACCAGCGTATAGATCTGCGTCGTCGCGACCGAGGTGTGCCCGAGCAGTTCCTGCACCACGCGCACGTCGGCTCCCCCAGCGAGCAAGTGGGTCGCGAACGAATGCCTGAACGTGTGAGGCGAGATCTCGATGCCGAGATTCGCCCGTTCCGCTGCCGCACGGATGATGAGCCAGGCGTTCTGGCGGGACACTCGCATTCCGCGGGCTCCGAGGAATAGCGCGGGTGTTGCGGTACCGCGAGAGGACAGCGTTGGACGCGCGCGCACGAGGTAGGTGTCGATGGCGGCGCGGGCGTAGCTTCCCACGGGGACGATCCGCTGCTTATTCCCCTTGCCGAACAGTCGAACGACATCACCGTCGATGACGTCGTCGACATTGAGAGACACAGCCTCGGTGATGCGCGCACCGGTGGCGTAGAGCAGCTCGAGCAGCGCCTTGTCCCGCAGCTGCAGCAGGTCGTCGCCGTCGGTCGCCGCGAGTACCGCTGCCATCTGTTCCACCGAAATCGCCTTCGGAAGACGCGTGCCGAGCTTCGGCGGCTTCGCGGAGGCCGCGACATCAGTCTCGGTCAGCCCCTCCTCGAGCAGGAAACGGTGGAAGCCGCGAACCGACGACAGCATCCGCGCCATCGATGACACTGTCAGCGCTCCCTCCTGCCTGGTGCGCAGTTCTTGCGAGAAAACCGAGACGTCAGCCTGCGCGATCCCGGACGGCTCGCTGATACCACGACCGTCGAGACTGCGGGAGTACGCGGCGAGGTCTCGTCGATACGCCTCGAGGGTGTTCTTCGACAGCCCACGCTCGATCGCGACGTGCCGAAGGTACCGGTCGATTGCGATCGCTATTCCGGACGCCGCTGCCGGGCTCATGGCGCGGTTCAGCCCTCGATCGTGCCGGGTGCGCGATAGAGCGGATGACGCGTCCACGGTGTCGACGCGTCGGACAGCGTCGACCAGCCACGACGACGCGCAGCATCCGCAGCGAGTGCCGAGATCGCGAGGATCGAATTCTGCACCCGGCTGGCGAGCACCGCTTCGACGATCTCATCGAAACTGACCCACCGCTTCTCGATCTCCGCTTCTTCGTCGAACCGCTCGTAGACCTCAGCGGCGTCGCTCAGGCCACGCGCGAGATACACCCGGATGGCCTCGTTGCTTCCGCCCGGACTCGTCTGGAAGTCGGTGAGCAGGTCCCACTGGGACGCCACGAGGTCGGCCTCTTCGGCAAGCTCTCGTCGCGCGCCGACGAGAGGGTCCTCACCGGTGATGTCGAGAAGACCGGCCGGCAGTTCCCACTCGCGTGCGCGGATCGGGTGGCGGTACTGCTTGATCAGCAGGATCCGCTCGTCGTCGTCCATCGCGAGCACAGCCACAGCCCCGGTGTGCTCGACGAATTCACGCGTGAGCGCGCTGTCGCCGAGCGCGAAGCTCTCCTTGCGGATGCTCCACACCATTCCCGGGTATACGACCTCGCTCGCCGAGATGGCGGGCGTCACCGGGTCATCGGTGAGCAACTCTGGTCCCGCGCTTGCCGGATCAGACATCGGCGGGCTCGGCTACCTCGAACAACCGGCTGGCGTTCTGGCGGTCGAGCGCTGCGCCAACGAGTCCCTTGAAGAGCGGGTGGGCGTGGTTCGGACGCGACCGCAGTTCGGGGTGGGCCTGTGTGCCCACGTAGTACGGGTGCACGTCGCTCGGCAGTTCGACGAACTCGACGAGCGTGCCATCGGGCGACGTTCCCGAGAAAACAAGACCGGCATCCGCGATCTGCGTGCGGTAGGCGTTGTTGACCTCGTAACGGTGACGGTGACGCTCGGAGATGGTGTCGGAGCCGTAGGTCTCGGCGACGACGGAGCCGGGCGTGAGGGCGGCCTCGTAGAGCCCGAGGCGCATCGTGCCACCGAGGTCTCCCCCGGCGATGATGTCGACCTGCTCGGCCATCGTGGCGATGACCGGGAACTCGGTGTCTGGGTCGAACTCCGACGACGATGCGCCAGCGAGACCGACCACGTCGCGGGCGTACTCGATGACCATGCACTGCAGGCCGAGGCACAGGCCGAGGGCGGGAAGGCCGTTCTCCCGGGCGAACTTCAGCGCGCCGAGCTTGCCCTCGATACCGCGAACACCGAATCCACCGGGAACGCAGATCGCGTCGAGGCCGGCGAGGGCCTTGGCCGCACCCTCGGGCGACTCGCACAGGTCGGAGGCGACCCAGCGCAGCGACACCTTGGCCTGGTGGGCGAACCCGCCCGCCTTCAGCGCTTCGGTCACCGAGAGGTAGGCGTCGGGAAGGTCGATGTACTTGCCGACCAGGCCGATGGTCACCTCGTGCTTGGGGTCGTGAACAGCGTCGAGCAGTTCGCTCCAGCCGTCCCAGTTGACCGTTCCTGCTTCGAGGTCGAGCTGCTCGATGATGTACGCGTCGAGTCCCTGGTCGTGCAGCATGGTCGGGATGTCGTAGATGCTCGGCACGTCGACGGCGTTGACCACTGCCTGCTCGTCCACGTCGCACATCAGCGCGATCTTGCGCTTGTTCGACTCGGAAACCGGGCGATCCGAACGCAGCACCAGGGCATCCGGCTGGATACCGATCGACCGCAGCGCGGCGACGGAGTGCTGGGTCGGCTTGGTCTTCTGTTCGCCGGACGCGTTCATGTAGGGCACGAGCGAGACGTGCACGAAGAAGACGTTCTTGCGGCCGAGCTCGTGGCGGACCTGGCGCGCGGACTCGATGAACGGCTGGCTCTCGATGTCACCGACGGTTCCACCGATCTCGGTGATGATGACGTCGGGCAGCGGGGTGTCATCGCCCTCGACCGCGGTCGCCTGCAGGCGCATGCGGCGCTTGATCTCATCGGTGATGTGCGGGATGACCTGCACGGTGTCACCGAGGTACTCGCCGCGGCGCTCTTTGGCGATGACGTTGGAGTAGATCTGCCCCGTCGTCACATTGGCTGCCTGGTTGAGATTGATGTCGAGGAATCGCTCGTAGTGACCGATATCCAGATCGGTCTCGGCACCGTCGTCGGTCACGAAGACCTCGCCGTGCTGGAACGGGTTCATCGTTCCCGGATCGACGTTGAGATACGGATCGAGCTTCTGCATGACCACGCGTAAACCGCGGGCCGTGAGAAGGTTACCCAGACTGGCCGCCGTGAGTCCCTTGCCCAGGGATGACACCACGCCACCGGTAACGAAAATGTGCTTAGTTACGCCCGCTTCAGAATTGTTCACCACGGGGTTCTAGGGTATCCCACTCCAGCCCCATCGCGCACACGAACGTCACTCTGCTTAATCTGATCGTCACAAATCCGATCGCCATCCGCGGCCCGCTTAACCCGTTTCAAGGAGATTTTGCGGGCATGCTCGATCGGGCCGCCAGAAACGTTCGCCAGTGACAAGAATTCCTTGAAACGGGTTAAGCACGGGTGGACGGATCAGGTGCTGAGTGACCGGGCGGTCTCGATGAGTTCGCGTGCGTGGGCGAGGGCGTTCTCGGAGTCCGGCAGTCCGGAGAGCAGCCGGGCCATTTCGGCGATGCGCTGCTCGCCGTCGAGTTGCTCGACACTGGATGCCGTGACCTCGCCGTCACTGTCTTTCAAGACACGGAGGTGGTTGGTCGCGAACGCGGCGACCTGGGCCAGGTGGGTGACGACTATGACCTGGGCCGACCGGCTCAGTTCGGCGAGTCGCCGCCCGATCTCGATCGCCGAGGCGCCACCCACGCCCGCATCCACTTCGTCGAAGATGAAGGTGGGCACCGGGTCGCTGCCGGCGATGACTACTTCGATCGCCAGCATCACGCGGGACAACTCTCCTCCCGATGCACCCCGGCCGAGCGGTCGTGGCTCGGCACCGGAGTGCGGCTGCAGAAGAATGGCGACCTGGTCTTTGCCCGTGAGTGAATAGTCGGCTCGGTCGGTGACCTCGACGCTCAGCCGCGCGTTGACCATAGCCAGAGCGCCGAGTTCGGCGGTGACACGCTCGGCCAGTTGCTCACCCGCCGCCGCTCGCAACTCGCTGAGCCGCGATGCCAGGGCGATGAGTTGCTCGCGATCGACAGCCACGGCGTCGCCGAGGCTCACGATGCGATCGGAATCATTGTCGAGCTCGAGCAACCTGCCACTGCCGCTGTCGAGAAAATCGATGGTCTCGTCGAGGCTCGGGCCGTATTTGCGCATGAGCGTCGACAGGTCGGCCCGGCGCTCCTGCACGACCGACAATTCGCGCGCGCTGTCGGTATCGAGCGTGGCCAGGTAACTCGAGAGTTGAACGACGATGTCTGAGACGAGCGACGCGGCTTCGCCGAGCGACTCGGCGATCGGTGCCAGCGTTGCATCGTGGCCGGACACCCGGTCGACCTGGCGGCGGGCGGCTTCGAGAAGCACGAGCACGTCCGCGGTCTCATCGAGGGACTCGCTGGAGAGCAGTTCGTGGGCCTGGGCTGCCGCGAGGCGCAGGTCCTCGAGATTGGTGAGGCGGTCGGCGCGGTCGGCGAGTTCTGCGTCTTCGCCGCGTTGCGGGTCGACAGCCTCGATCTCGCTCATGGCCACGCGCAGGTCGTCGGCTTCGCGCGCACGACGATCGCGATCGGCAACGAGGATGTCGAGCTCACCCTGGTCGGCCTGCCAGCGGTGGAAGACGTCCTGGTAGCTCGCGAGCACGGACTGGAGTTCTGCGCCGGCGAACCGGTCGAGTGCTTCGCGCTGCGCGGTGGACGAACGGAGCCTGACCTGGTCGGACTGGCCGTGGACGACAACGAGCTGCTGCCCGATCTCGCCGAGCACGCTGACCGGAGCAGTACGACCGCCCACTGTTGCCCGGCTGCGGCCCTCGGCTGAAACCGATCGGCCGAGAAAGAGTTCTCCCTCGTCGATGTCCCCGCCGGCGTCGCGAACGCGATCAGCGACTCGGCCGTCCTGCTCGATCAGCCACTGTCCTTCGACGACGGCGGATCCGGCACCCGAGCGAATGGCCGCGGCGTCAGACCGGTCTCCCAGCAGCAGACCGAGAGCGGTGACAACCATCGTCTTACCCGCGCCGGTCTCGCCGGTGATGGCCGTGAACCCCGCGCCGAGCGGAAGCCTGGCTTCGCCGATGACGCCGAGGTTGCGGATGGAGATCTCTTCGATCACGACGTCACTGCCGATCCTGCACCGTTCTCTGGGCCCGGGCCGCGCCATCCGGTCACGGGAAGGTGGAACTTCTGCACGAGACGGTCGGTGAACGTGCCCTGCGACAGGCGCGCGAGGCGCACCGGGACGGGCGAGCGTCGCACCACGACGCGTGCGCCGCGCGGAAGGTCGAAGGTACGGCGCCCATCGCACCAGAGCACTCCCGTGCCCTGGGTGCGGCTGAGAAGCTCGACGGCGAGCGACGAGTCCGGTGAGACGACCAGCGGGCGTGAGAAGAGCGCGTGGGGACTCAGCGGCACCAACAGAAGAGCGTCGAGGCTCGGCCAGACGATTGGACCGCCGGCAGAGAAGGCGTACGCGGTAGCGCCGGTCGGGGTCGACATGACCACTCCATCGCAGCCGAACGACGACAACGGGCGGCCGTCGATCTCGATGACGACCTCGAGCATCCGCTCGCGGCTGGCTTTCTCGACAGTGGCCTCGTTCAATGCCCAGGTCTCGTAGACGACTTCGTCGTCGACCTTGACGCGGACGGCGAGGGTCATGCGCTCTTCAACCAGGTAGTCCCGGGCCAGGGCGCGGGTGACCGTAGCGGTCAGATCTTCGCGCTCGCTTTCGGCGAGGAACCCGACGTGGCCGAGGTTGACGCCGAGCAGGGGCGCTGAGCACCCGCGAGTCAGTTCGGCCGCGCGCAGGATCGTGCCGTCGCCGCCGAGCACGATGACGAGTTCGAGGTCTCCGATGCTCACCGACTCGCCGAGGATGGCGATGGATTCGAGATCCGGGGCAGCGACGAGGATCTCGGCGCGTTCATCGCTGCACAGCACGGGGATCATCCCGGCGTCGAACAGCTGGCGGCAGACGAGCACCGCGGCGTCCAGGGAATCCTGGCGGCCGGTGTGCGCGACGATGAGGATGTGCCGGTCGGTTGTCACAGGTAGCAACCCCTTCACATTCTGTGGGCGGAAAAACGTCGGGTCGAAGATACCAAACCCCACCCGTCCATTGTGTCGGATGCGGCTGGCTTTCGTACGATCGCGAACGCCGCGGTGCACAAATCCGCAGGCTTCCGCGCTATGCGACTAGCCGAGCGCCTGCACGCGCTCGAGCCACTCGGTGGGGTTCGAGCCCCGCGCGCTGAACCAGACCACGTATTCGCGATTGCCCGTCGTGCCGGCGATCGGCGAAGGGATGACCCCGGCTGTTGCCAGGCCGAGGTCCCAGGCCGCCCAGAGAACGTTGGTCACCGCGTCTGTCCGCAGAGCCGCCGATCGGACGATGCCCTCTTTGATGCCGGTTCGCCCGACCTCGAATTGCGGTTTGACGAGCAGTACGAACTCCGCGTCGACGCCGACCGTGGCTACGAGAGCGGGCAGCACAGTGGGAATGGAGATGAAAGAAAGGTCAGCGACGACTACGCCAGGGGTCTCACTGATGCCAGAAACGTGGGCGAGGCTCGCAGCGGTCATGAACCGAGCGTTGAAGCCCTCGACCGTTGCCACGCGTTCGTCACTGCGAATCGACGGAAACAGCTGCGCGTGGCCCACGTCGAGAGCGATCACCTTGCGCGCTTTGCGCTCCAGCAGCACCTGGGTGAATCCCCCGGTCGATGCACCGACGTCGAGGGCGAGCTCGCCCTCGATCGAGACGTCGAAGGCATCGAGCGCGGCGATGAGCTTATGGGCGGCACGGCTGACGTAGTGGTCGGCACTGGCGACGGCGATGACCTGGGTGGGGCGGACTTTCACCGATGCTTTGACGACCGGTGCCCCGTCGACGGTCACCAGGCCATCCGCAATCAGCCGCGCCGCTGTGGTGCGGGACTTGGCGAGCCCCCGGGCAGCAAGGGCTGCGTCCAGGCGCGATTCGCTGGTGGCATCACTCTCGGAAGGTTCGGCGGTCGTGGGCTCAGCGATGAGAGTCACCATGCTCGAGAACGGCCTGCAATTCGTCGTGAACCTGCGCGAAAGCTTCGGCGCGGGCCTCGAGCGGCTGGTCTTCGATCAGGCGCAATCGCGACAACAGCGCGCTGGTATCCGTGTCCGTCTGCTCTTCACCCATGGTCACAAACATAGCCTCAGGAATAGAGTGCGGCGGGAACCGTGAGCGCATAAATGGGCAACCCGGACCGCCAGATCGCTGCGGCGCCCGCACGGACGAGATCGATCTTCGAGTCACCTGCCGAAACTATCTCGAGCACCTCCCCCGTCCGTCGCACTCGGGCATCGCCCGCACTGGTGACTGTTGTCTCGACGCCGCCTACGATTTCGACCGAGTCGACCGGGTGCGGATACGGCTCGTGCAGTTCACGCAGGTCGCTGACGATATACGTCGGTCGCTGCTGTTCTACGGCCGCGAGAACCTGCTTTGGGCCATCGATACCAGTGAGCACGTGAACGGACTTGAGGCCAGCTTTGTTCGCGCCGAGGATGTCGGTGTCGAGCCGGTCGCCGATGACGATCGCCTCTTTCGCCGCGAATCTGTCGACGGCGAGCTCGAACATCGGCGTCTCCGGCTTGCCGGCGACCAGCGGAAGCCTGCCGATCGCGGTGTGCACCGCCGACACGAGGGTGCCGTTTCCCGGGGCAGTACCCCGCGCAACCGGAATCGTCCAGTCGGTATTCGTCGCCACCCACGGGCGGTCGGCGTTCTCTTTCTGCAGGGCAAACGCAGCTTCGGCGAGGTGGACCCAGCCGACCTCTGGGGCGAAGCCCTGGACCACTGCCGCGGGCTCATCGAGCGCAGAACGGGTGACGGTGAAGCCGCCCTTCTCCACCTCGTCGGTGAGTCCGTCACCACCGATGACCAGGATGGCCGACCCCGCGGGCACGAGGCCGGCAAGCAGGCGGACCGCGGCCTGCGGGCTCGTGACTACATCTTCGGCAACTACGGTCAGGCCGAGGCTCGACAGGTGTTCGGCTACGGATGCTGCAGTGCGCGAGGCGTTATTGGTGATGTACCCGACGCGCACAGTTTCGCTCGCCGCGTTGAGGCTCTCGACCGCGTGAGGAATTGCGTCGGCACCTTTGTAGACGACCCCGTCGAGGTCGGCGAGAATGACATCGACGCCGGTGAGCGGTGTGCTCGGCTCAGTCATTGTCGTTCTGCGTGCGGGTCTTAGCCTGCGGAAGATCACCCGGCTCCTCGTCGGTCGTGGTCTCACTGGAGTCTTCTGCGCTATCGAGCGCGTCATCCGCCGGGTCTTCGAGCTCGAAGTCCTCTTCGATCACCTCGACCACCTCGTTGTCATCGGTGATGCCCGCACTTTCCAGTGCTTCTGCAGCGGTGTCCGCCCGGGTGTACCAGAGCTCGGCTTCGTCATCGCGACCGAGCTCTTCGAGCACCGCGCCGTAAGACTCGAAGAGTGCCGGGCTCCAGGTGAAGGCCTTTGTCGGGTCGAGCTGCGGGATCTCCAGCTCGGCGAGGGCAGCCTCGTTCTGCTCGAGGTCGAGTCGCGCTCCCGACATGGCGATAGCAAGTTCAACCTGCACCGGAACGGCAAGAGTGGAACGCTGCACAGAACGACCGAGCTCGAGGGCCTTATCGGGGCGACCGATCCCCCGCTCGCTGTCGACCATCATCGGCAGCTGGTCGTCACGACCCGTGATGCGACGATAGGTGCGCAGCTCGCGCAGTGCGAGTGCGAAGTCCCCTGTGGCGTACGCAGTGATGGCAAGAGTCTCGCGAACCACGCCGATGCGTCCGGCGCGACGTGCAGCAGAGATAGCGTGCTGGTGGGCGAGCTCGGGATCTTCGTCGATCAGCTTGGCCGCCATGACCAGGTGAAGGGCGACGCCGTCTGCGTTCTCTTTCTCGAGGGTCTTGAGTTCGTTGCGGGCAACCCGGTCGAGGTCGCTGGCCACAACACCCTCGGGAATCTCGGGCGCATCGTGGCGGGCGCGGACCGACCGGACGTTGAACGGATCGCGGTCCTCTTCGGGCTCGGGGTTGCGGGCATCGCGATCGTTGCGCGCGGGCTCACCACCCTTGGTCCACAGCCGCTTCTCGTCGGGCTTGTCACGGCCGGCTCCCCCGCGCGGGGCATGATCGCGACGCGGGGCGGAGTCATCGCGCTTCGGCCGATCAGCGTTGTACGGAGGCCGTCCGCCCTGGGCGGGCCGACCTTTTGCCGGGCCGGCTCCATCGTTCCGGCGCCCCGAAGGCGCTTCGCCCGGGCGCTGTCCCTCGGGTCGGAAATTACGGTCTGGCCGTTCGTAACGGTCACCAGAATCGCTCACGATGTCTCCTGTGTTGAAATGTGTGTTGCCCACGCTACCCGACCTCGCACTCACGAGCTCGGAGGCTGAAGGACGGTTAAACAACAATGGCCACCCCTGAGGGTGGCCATTGTCTAAGTTAAGTCCGGCGGTGTCCTACTCTCCCACAAGGTCCCCCTTGCAGTACCATCGGCGCAGAGAGTCTTAGCTTCCGGGTTCGGAATGTGACCGGGCGTTTCCCTCTCGCTATGGCCGCCGAAACA
>Ga0247729_10000246_pt1 | contig 24330 bp, 22 predicted proteins | sample UWRJL133311R2_FD_180958 | JGI IMG/M metagenome (GOLD analysis project Ga0247729, IMG submission 180958) | Plant litter microbial communities from Arlington Agricultural Research Station in Wisconsin, United States - UWRJ-L133-311R-2 | ecosystem: Environmental > Terrestrial > Plant litter >... | reverse complement strand
GAGGTGGCCCTGATGGACCACCGTCACGGTTTCGAAGCCGCGGTGGGGGTGGGGCGGCGTGCCCAGGGGCTGCTCGGTGGGAGCCACGGGCATGGGACCGGTGTGGTCGAGGAGCAGAAACGGGCTGAGCTGGCGGATGCGCGGGCCCGGCATGGGGCTGGTCACGTCGAAGCCGTCGCCGACCTGCTTCTTGTTGCCGTCGATGATCTGGAATATTCTGCGGGAGCTGGGCATGGCAAAAGGCTGGGGTAAGGGCGTAGGAGCTTTCTTCCTACGGCCGAAAGCCAAACCAGATACCGGCCGCAGTGTTCAGCCTGGTTTATTTGGCATCCTGGAGCCTGATACGTCGGCAAATCCTAGCGCAAGCTCGCCGGAGGCGCTGAGAATTAGGTGTAATCAACTCCGACTCGCTAGCGGCACCCGAACCGGCGAATGCCAACCAGCCCCGCCCGATTTGTCGGGGGGGGGGCTGGCTGATGGGGAGAACAGGAGCCTGAATAAGTCCTCAGTGGCTGAGCGGGTGCAGCTTTTCATCCACCTCGGTGCCCTGCCCGGCCACCCGGCACCAGCCGCCGGCTTTCTTCTCGTAGACCTCCAGGCGGCGCACTTTCAGGGCCACGTCGTGCCCGTCCACGCTGAGCTGCACGTCGGCCAGCCAGTTGACCACCGCCGACGTGCCGTTATAGATGCGGATGATTTCGGTGCCCGGCACCAGCTTCACGGCTTTGAAGACAATTTTGCCCTGGGTCTGCACGCCCTTCCACTGCTGGGCCGAAAAGGAAATGTCGCCCTTGGCGCCCACTGCCACCAGGTCGTTGCAGGCCGCGGCGCCGTTGGTGCCGCCCGGCGGGCCGTGCAGGATGGCCCGGATTTGCCGGCGCTCCTGGGGGTAGCTGACCGTATCGATCTGGGCGAAGGCGGCGGGGGCGGCCAGCAGCAGCAGGCCGGTTATCATGGGGTGTTTCATGGTTGCAGAAGGATGGATGCCGGCCAAAAGTAGGCGCCGCCTCCGCCCGGAAATAGTACGAATCCGACGTTGTCCGTCACAGGCGTGGGTCGGCCTGAATCCGCAGGGGCGCGCCCAGCAGGTCGCGGGTGAGCTGCCGGGGCGTGGTGGCCGCAAATTCCTTGAAGTCCCTGATCAAATGCATCTGGTCATAGTAGCCGTGCTGATGGCTGATGGCCGTCCAGCTGTGCGCGGGCTGGCTGACTTTCGCGCGGTAGGCCCGGGAGAAGCGGGCCAGCCGGGCAAAAAACTTGGGCGAGTAGCCCAGCGCCTGCTTGGCATTGCGCTCAAACTGCCGGTTACTTAGGCAGGCCAGCGCCACGGCCTGGTCGATGGTGGCGGCGGGGCTGGTGCCGAGCAGCCGCAGGGCCTGCTCCAGGGGAGTGGCGGCCCGCGGCGGCAGCTTCCGCAGCAGGTACGCTTCCACGACAGTTTTCATTGCCAAAGGCTCTTGGGCCTCCCGCAGCTGGTCGCTGACGTCGCGCAGGTCCGGGCCCAGCAGGTCGGCCGCGTCGAAGGGAGCGTCGAGCAGCTCGGGCAGCGGAATACCCAGCAGCCGGAACAGGCCCCCGGGCTGAAACGCCACCGACACGAACCGGTGCCGGGAACCCAGCAGCAAATCCACCCGGGTGGTTTGGGGGCCAATGACGGCGGCGGCGGGTAGGTCGGTGAAGCTTTGCGCCTCCTGGCGGCTGCGGGCGGGGTCGGCGGGGTAGAAGTTGAGGCTGTTTTGGGGCGTGGGCGGAAACGGTGCCGCCCGGCCGTAGGCGGGGCCGGTGAGCTGCACGTCCACCACCAGCAGGTGGCTGACCACGTTGCGCAGGGCTGGGTGGGCCGGGTAATACGCTGGTTTCATAGGCGCGCTGGGGCAGGGCCAGGGCCCCGGGGTTGGTTGGCCTAAGCTACGCATTCCGGCCAGAATGGCTTGATTACGCTTCATCCCCTGTTTCCAACCCGGTCTTATGAGCGGCAGGTTCGGGAGGTACAGGGGCAGGTGGCTTTTCCGGCTATGGGCTGAGCCTAATTCGCCGTTGAATCAACCGCCGGTCCTGCAAACGCATTGGGCGCGGGTTTCCAGAGCCCCTGCGGCGGCTGCCCGATGCGCATACGGCAGCGGGGCAGCAGGCTGTCGGCCAGAAGCCGCGTGCGGAACTGCGCATCCCGCAGTTCCTGCTGGTCGTAGCGGTTTTGGGTGGTGACGGTGAGGTACTGAAAGACGTAGCCAATTCCGGCCGAGTCGGGCGCCGACTCCATGGGCGCATCGTAAAACGCCGCCAGCTCGTCGCGGCCCACGCCCAGCAGGGAAGAAGTTGGGTCGGGGTTGCTGTCCGGGTCGGTGGCGGCGTACACTTCGGGCAGTTCGCGCAGGCGGCGGCCCTGGCCGTCCACCAGGTAATACTCGTTGTCGGGGCGTTGGAAGTAGCCTTGGTTGGGATATTGGTAGTACGGATGCTCGCGGTTGGGCACGGAGTCGCGGGTAATGAGCAGACCATTGGCCGGCACGCGGTACAGCCGGCGGCCGCTTTCGTACTCGGGCGGCAGCCCGCACTGCTCGTTCTTAACCAGCATGATGGTGCCCTCGAAGCCTTCGGGAATCAGGAACGTGGCCGATTGCTCGCGCGGAGCCAGCGCCCACGCGCCCGTGGCGATGCCGGCCCAGGCCACAAACGGGAACAACACAGCCGCGGCCTTGCGCCACGGGGCCTGCCTGGATGCCAGCACGAGCCCGAACCCCAGCACCACAAGGGGTACGCTGATGATAAACAGAAAATACAGGAAGGCCGTCAGGGCCACGCCTACGCACATCAGCAACAGGCCCACCCAAAGCAGCGGACCACGGGAGAAGGAAGGGGCAGAATCGGGCATACCGGGCGAAAAGGGTAATCGACGTCAGCTGATTGGTTTTCAAGCCGATTTTCCGGCTGGGGCTATACGACAAGAGTAGGGTATAAGCCCCGGGCAACTTACCGATTTTGCGCTGATTCCGGCTAGGTGCATTTCCTCCCGGCGCACTCTTCGCTCGCTTCATCCCCCTGATCCGACGCTTCGGCAACCTTTAGTTTCGGGCGGGGCGGCGGCGCTTCACCTTTGGGCATCACTTCACCGCCTGCCCCATGAAACGCCTGCTGTTGTTCCTGCTGCTTGTGCTGGCCGCCCTGCTGCCCCTGGCTGCCCAGACTACCACCCCTACCACCCTCAGCGGCACCGTCCGCGACGCGGCCGGCCACCCGCTGCCGGGCGTGAACGTGTTTCTGAAAACCACCTTCGACGGCGCCAGCACCGACTCGGTGGGCCACTTCCGCTTCCGCACCCGGGCCGGCGGTACCCTGCCGCTGGTGGTCACGGTGCTCGGCTACATGCCCCAGGAGCAGCCCGTGACGCTCGACGGCACCGCCCACACCTTCAGCTTTAGCCTAAAGGAAGTGCGCAACCAGCTCGGCGACGTGGTCATCACCTCGGGCACCTTCGAGGCCGGCGACGCCAAGCGCAACACCGTGTTCACCGCCCGCGACGTGCAAACCACCGCCGGGGCCTCCGCCGACGTGGCCGGGGCTTTCAACACGCTGCCCGGCACCACCCGCAACGGGGAGGAAGGCAAGCTGTTCGTGCGCGGCGGGGCCGCCGGCGAAACCAAGCAGTACCTCGACGGGATGCTGCTGCAAAGCCCCTACAACGCCAGCCTCTCGGGTGTGCCGGCCCGGGGGCGGTTTTCGCCGAGTTTGTTCAAGGGCATGGCCTTCAGCACCGGCGGCTACTCGGCCGAGTACGGGCAGGCCTTGTCGGCGGTGGTGGCGCTCAACTCCGAGGACCTAGCCCCCGAAACCCAGACTGGCATCTCGGTGCTCTCGCTGGGCAGCGTGGGCCTCTCGCACCAGCACCGCGCCGCTCGCTCGTCGGTGGCCGTGACGGGCGACTATCTGAACATGCGGCCCTATTTCGGGCTGGTGCCCCAACGCGTGCTCACGGCCATGGAGTCGGGCAGCGGGTCGGTGGCGCTGCGCCAGAAGACGGGCGAGATGGGCATGCTGAAGGTGTACGGGCAGTTTAGCCGCCAAAACCTGGGCGTGCGCCTGCCCGACGCCGAGTGGGAAGGTGGCCGGCCCGCCGGGCTGCAGTCGAGCAACACTTACCTCAACACCACTTACCGCAACGCCCTGCGCCGGGGCTGGTCGGTGCAGACCGGCCTGGCCGCCACCCGCGACCAGCAAACCCAGCACATCACGGCCCGCGACGCCGAAACCCGGGCCGAGCAGCGGCAAATGGCCCGTGAGCTGGAGCAGTCGTTGGTGGGCCGGCTGGTGCTCACCAACGACTCGGCCAGCGCCTACTGGAACCTAAAAGTGGGCGTGGAAGGCCTGGCCCAGCGCGACCAGCAGCACTACCACGCCACCCGCGACACGCTGTTTCAGTTCGACGAGCGGCGGGCTTCGGGCTTTGCCGAGGCTAACTTCACTTTGAGCAACAAGCTGGTGGGCCGCGTGGGCGGGCGGGCCGAGTATTCCGCCATCCTGCACCGCTGGAACGCCGCCCCCCGCGTGGCTCTGGCTTACCAGCTTGACGCCAAAACCCAGCTGTCGGGGGCCTGGGGCTACTTCTACGAGACGCCCGCCAACGACCTACTGCTCCGCGCCGCCCAACCCCAACAGCTGCGCTTCGAGCGGGCCCAGCACCTGCAGCTCACCTACCTGCGCACGTACCAGGACCGCACCCTGCGCGTGGAGGCCTATTCCAAAACCTACGGCCAGCTCGTGCGTTACGACCAGGCTCAAACTTACAGTGCGCTGACGCCCTACGACCCGGCCACCTACCGCAGCGGCGGCACCGGCTACGCCCGCGGCCTGGACGTGCTGCTGCGCGACAAGAAAACCATCAAGAATGGCGACTACTGGATCAGCTACGGCTACCTCGACACCAAGCGCCAGCAGCGCCTCGACCCGGTGCTGGCCGTGCCCACCTTCGCCGCGCGCCACAACCTGAGCGTGGTGGGCAAATACTGGGTTAGCCAACTCCACACCCAGTTCGGAGCCACCTACACCTACAACAGCCCCCGGGCCTACTACAACCCCAACGACCTGAGTGGCTACAACGCCGGCCGCCTGCCCAGCTTCCAGGACCTGAGCGTGAATGCCAGCTACCTGACCAAGCTCTGGGGCAACTTCACCGTCGTGCATGTGGCCTGCACCAACGTGCTGGGCCGGCAGAACGTGTACGGCTACCGCTACGGCACCACCCGCGACGCCAGCGGGCAATTTCCCGCCGTGGCCGTGCTGCCCTCCGCGCCCCGCATGGTGTTCGTGGCCCTGCTCATTTCCATCAACAAAAAGCAGCCCGTCGATACCAGCACGGCCCCGGAGTAAGGCGCTTCATCTGCCTGATCCGACGCTTCGGCAACATAAACTTTCCGGCGGGCCGCCAGCCGCCCACCTTTGGAGCATCCTCTTTCTCTTCGCCACTTCTTCCACTTTCCTTCCGCTTACTGCCATGAAAAAAACGCTGCTTTTCCTCGCCTTCGCCGCCGCTTCCCTGTCGGCCGCGGCCCAGCAGAAACCCGCCGCCCCCACCGCTACCGTGGCCGCTCCGGCTGGCTACGCCGACATGCTGGGTGCCACCATCACCGAGCTGATGAGCACCGGCGAGCCGGCTCCGCTCCAGGAAAGCATAAGCAAGCTGGAGCGGGCCGCCGCCGTCGTGCCCACCGACTGGCTGCCCCGCTACTACCAGGCCTACGGCCGCACCGTGCTCAGCTTCGTGAGCAAGGAAAGCGCCGACGCCCGCGACAAGGTCTTGGATCAGGCCGAAGCCGCCCTAGCCCAGGCCCGCAAGCTGGGCGGCGACGAGTCGGAGCTGCTGGTGCTGCAGGCCTACATCTACCAGGGCCGGCTGAGCATCTCGCCCATGTCACGCTCCATGAAGTACGCGGGCATGGTGGGTGAGACGCTGGCCCAGGCCAAGGGGCTGAACCCCGCCAACCCCCGGACCTACCTGGTGCAGGCCAACAACGTGTACTTCACGCCCAAGATGTTCGGGGGCGGACCCGACGTGGCCAAGCCAATGTATGAGGAAGCCAAAGCCCGCTTCGCCGCCTTTCAGCCCGCCACGGTCCTGGCACCCAGCTGGGGGCAGCGCCAGGTGGAAGGCCGCTTGAAAAGCTACGAGCAGCCTGCTGCTGCCCAGGCCGCCAAGTAACTCCGCCGCTGGGGCTGGTCCGGGCCGCAGGTTTTCCGGCTTTTCTTCTGCTTCCGCCCGTATCTTGCCATGCTCGTTTCCCTTCCTTCCGCCGTCTGCGCCCGCCTCATGTCCTCCGACCCCGTCTCCATCATGCCACCCCGCCTGGCTGCCCGCGCCTGGGGGCGGGCGGGGCTCCGGCTGCTGCTGATATCCGTCGTCCTCACCCTGTTTATCTGCCCTAGCTGCTGGGGCAACCCCTGGCGGATGCTGACCAATTTCGTGATAACCAGCATCTACACGGTGGGCCTGTGGCTGGTCAACGGCTACTCCGTGGATGTGCTGGACCGCTACGTGCGCTGGCGCGAGGCCCCGGGCAAGCGGCTGCTACTCACTCTGGTCGTCTCATTGGGCGGCTCGTTTCTGGTCATTCTGCTGGTGCAGGCCGCCACCCTGCTTTACTGGCAGCATAGCCTCCAGGGCCTGCTGGCGGCAGACCAGGTGGGTAGTTATTTGTTCCCGCTCATTGTCACGGTGCTCATTTCGATGTTTCTGCACAGCCGCTCGTTTTTGCTGGGCTGGCGCGAGGCCCTGGTGCGCAACGAGCGGCTGCAGAAGGAAATGGCGCAGGCTGAGGCCGAAACCCTGCGCCAGCAGCTCGACCCGCACTTCATGTTCAACGCCCTGAACGCGCTGACCTCGCTGGTGGAGGAGGAGCCCAAGCTGGCCGTGCGCTTCATTCGCCAGCTGTCCCAGGTGTACCGCTACGTGCTCGACGCCCGCCAGCGCGAGGTGGTGCCGCTGGCCGACGAGCTGGAATTTGCCAAGGCCTACTTGTTTCTGCAAAATATCCGCTACGGTGAAGCCCTGCAAGTCGAGCTGCCCGGGGCCGAGGAAGTGCCCTTCAACGCCGTGGTGCCGCCGCTGAGCCTGCAGCTGCTGCTGGAAAACGCCCTCAAGCACAACGCCGCCAGCGTCAGCCAGCCCCTGCACCTGCGCATCAGCCTCGATGCCGCCGCCAAAACCCTGACCGTGCGCAACACGCTCCGCCTGCGCCGCCTCGGCCCCGACGAATCGATGGGCATTGGGTTGCCCAACCTGAAAGCCCGCTACGCCCACCTCACCGCCGAGCCCGTGCGCATCGAGCCCACTGAGCAGGAGTTTGTCGTCACCTTGCCGGTGCTGAGTTTGATGGGGTGAATAGGTTACTGTGATGTGGTTGATAGGCCCATTGTAATAACTGTTTTCTTGGACAATAACCAAGCCTTCCGGCTCGGTAGATTACTTTCGTTTGATGTGGACTGATCTACGTGCAGAAATTGAACAGGCCTGCCAACGGCTGTGCCTATCCGAACAGAACTTCGCGCCCTTGCCCTTCACCACTGATTGGGCCGAGGTAGAAGAGCGTATTTACCACACGTTTTGCCGTTTGGACCACCCGACGGTTCGCCCTCTCTGGCTATGGGAACACTTCCGGCCAGGAGCTGTGGGGCTAGTGTGCGAAGATGAGCCACATGCCCTGCTGACTTCCTTGGTAGACTCTGAGGAAACCGTCTGGCTGATGCTCAATGAAACAGTCAACTTCGGGGATAAATTATGGTTCTACCAGGGGAAACCCCACGCCATCCGCCGCGTGCTGGACGAGTGTTACCACCTAGACGAGATTTACCTGATTTCGAAGAAGTACACGTGGCTGCTGTGCTTGAACCACCACGATGTGCTTTATGGTATTGGCTCCCCCATGCAGGAAAAGCTCCTAGCTCACGGAGCAAAGTCACTTACCTAAGGTCTGGCTGTGGAAACCTTTGGACCGTTTGACTAAACGCATTGCGGGTGTAGTTCACTCGTGAAAATAGGAGGGATTGACTTTCTACTACCTTTCAAGCATTAAACCTGCTAGTATCCACCCTTCCCTACAGTGCCTCATTTGCTTCGTTTTCTCTCGGGATTACTCAGTGGCCTGCTGTTGCCGGCGTGCGTGGCCCACCGTCCCTTATCACCGAGGGTATACCAGCAACGGGGAAAGGACTATGTGGCCCGGTTAGAGTTAGTGGCCCAAGACAGTACGTTTCTGTATGCCTACAAGACGTTTGAGGTAAACGCAACATGTCACGGCACATGGGTGCAGCGCCAGGACACACTTTATTTGCGATGCGCGGCGCAGGTGTTTCCAGCGCAACTAGGCCGCGGATACTTAAGCAGTAGGATGCTCAAAGCAGTGGTGGAACGCGGCAACCACGTACGTTTGAACGGCGCTATTTTGAAGATAGTTCGGTAAAATCTTGCCCTTCCCGAACCCTTAATACCTGCTCATCACTACTCTCATTCGTGCTTAGCCCATCAGCCTATCCTCCATCTTTGTCCCAGAAGCCCACCTTACCGCTGGAAAAAGTATGAATGCCTTCGTAATTGAAGACGAGCCGCTGGCGGCCCGCCGCCTTACCGAGCTGCTGCGCCGCCAACACCCGCCCGTGGACGTGCGCGGCACCGCCGACTCGGTGGAGGCCGCCGTGGTGCTGCTCCAAACTGCCGCCACGCCGCCCGACGTGCTGTTTCTGGACATCCATTTGTCCGACGGCCTGAGTTTCGAGCTGTTCGAGAAGGCCGAGGTGCGCTGCCCGGTCATCTTCACCACGGCCTACGATGCCTACGCCCTGCGGGCCTTCAAAGTCAACAGCATCGACTACCTGCTCAAGCCCATCGACGAGGAGGAGCTGCAGGCCGCGCTGCATAAGCTGCATAAGCTGCAAGCGGCGGTCCCGGCACCCACGCCGGCCTTCGATCCGGGGCTGCTGACGCAGGTATTGCAGCAGCTGCAGCCCTCCGGAGGGCAGTATAAAAAGCAGTTCGTGGTGAAAGTGGGCGAGCATCTGAAGGTGATTCCGGTGGACAACATCAGCTACTTCTTCAGCCTCGAAAAAGCCACCTTCCTGCAAACCCGCGAAAACCGCCGCTTCGTCGTCGACCAGACGCTGGAGCAGCTGGAGAAGCTGCTCGACCCGCGGCAGTTCTTCCGCCTCAACCGCGCCTACTTCGTGCACCAGGACGCCATCCAGGACATCATTCACTACACCAACAGCCGCCTGAAAACCGTGCTGACCCCCGCCGGCCCCGAGGGCGACGTACTCATCAGCCGCGAGCGGGTCCCCGCCTTCCGAGCCTGGCTGGAAAGGTGAGGTAGTGAGTTGATGTACTGTCATTGCGAGGAGGCACGGCACTCTGCGCATTAAGCGGCGTCAATCTGTCCTCTGAAGTGTAAATACCTCCTTTGCACCACAAAGCCCCAACGCTAGTGCAACGTTGGGGCTTTGTGGTCTAGTAGCGGTTAGCTCGTTGTCCAGGACGGATTGCCGCGCTTCGCTCGCAATGACAGAACATAAAACTCACTATTTCGCCACCTCACTATCTCACCTTTCACCCCTCCAGCCAGCTCTTGAAGGCGGCGGCTTTTTCCTTGCTGACCAGCACCTCCTCGCTGGGAGCGGGCAGCAGGTCGAGCTTGAGCTTGCCATTGAAATGCGGGTGCAGGCGCTGCACGGCTTGCAGGTGGGTGATGAGCTGGCGGTTGAGGCGAAAGAACTGGCCGGGAGCCAGCAGCTTTTCCAGCTGTTCCAGGGTGTAGTCGACCACGTAGCGGCGGCCGTCGGTGGCTACCAGGGTCGTGACTTCGTGGCGGCTCTGGAACCAGGCCACGGCGCTAGCGGGCAGGGGCAGCAGCTGCTCACCGCTGCGCACCAGAAAGCGGGTCTTGTACTGCCGGTCGGCGGGTGGCATGTTGTCGCGCAGGATTTCGAGCTGCCGGGCCGGGGCGGTGGGCGCGTGCCACTCGCGCAGCTTGAGCAGGGCCGCCCGCAGCTCGGTGAGCTTGATGGGCTTGAGCAGGTAGTCGATGCTGTTGGCCTTGAAGGCGCGCAGGGCGTAGGCATCGTAGGCCGTGGTGAAGATGACCGGGCTGCGCACCACGAGCTGGTCGAACACGTCAAGGCTCAGGCCGTCGGCGAGCTGGATGTCGGAGAGGATCAGGTCGGGGGCGGGGTTAGCGGCGAGCCAGGCCACGGCGCCGGCCACGGAGTCGAGCACGGCGGCCACGCGGGCATCGGGGGCGGCCTGGAGCAGCAGGCGTTGGAGCCGCTCGGCAGCGGGGTACTCGTCTTCGAGCAGCAGAACGGTCATTCAGTGAAATGGTGAGCTTGTGAGTTTGTAAAGCTGTTTAAGGAATCGTCAAAAACAGATTGCCCTGTCATACTTGATCTGACGTCAGCTCCGCGAAGCAGCTTGACTGCAATGATAATTAACCGGGCAGGTGGAGGGCGAAAAACCAGGTCCAGGCGATGAAGAGCAGCTGCAGCGGTACGCGGAGCCAGAGGTAGCGCGGGCCGGGGCCATCGGCGTTGCCGGTCTGGTAGTTGAGGTGCTGGCGGGCAGCATGGACGTTGGTGGGCAAAACCAGCAGGAAGAAAAGGATGAGCAGCCCGGCCGTGAGGGGGCGCACGGCGGGCAGCAGCAACCCCCCGGCGGCCGCTATTTCCAGCCCGCCGGTAGCCAGTACCCAGAACTTCTTGGCCGGCACGGCCGGCGGCAGCATCCGCATCATACCCGGGGTGAAGGCGAAGTGACCCGCGCCCGTAAACAGCAGCATGGCGGCCATAGCTCCGGTGCCGGCCAGTACGTAGTCGGGGCCGGCGGCGAGGAAGTACGTACCTAGCAGCAGCAGGCCAAATACGGTAAGCAGCACGAACAGCGGTTTCATGGGCGCAGGAGTTAGCGGGCCGGCAGCAGCGGCAGATACACGGTGAAGGTGGCCGCGGTGGGTTCGATGCGCACCGGCTGCGGGGCCTGCAACAGTTCGTAGCGGTGCACCGTATTTTGCAGGCCCAGGCCGGTGCTGGGCCCCAGGCCCGCCGCCCGCGGCCGGAAGGAGTTCTGCACCCGCACGTAGCCGCTGGCTGCCTCGGCCACAATTGAGACGTTCAGCGGGTGCTCCCGGCTCACCACGTTGTGCTTGAGTGCGTTTTCGACCAGCAGCTGCACGCTCAGCGGGGCCACGCGCCGGGTCAGCAGCTCGGCCGGAATCTGGCGCGAAACCCGCAGGTTGTCGCGGAAGCGGGTTTTTTGCAGGGCCACGTAGGTATCGACGAAGGCTAGCTCCTCGGCCAGGGACACGGTGGCTTTTTCCCGACTCAGCAGCACATAGCGGTACACGTCGGCGAGCTGGTCGACGAAGTCCTGGGCGGGCTGGTTGGCCTCGTCGATGAGGGCGGCCAGGGTGTTGAGCGAGTTGAACAGAAAATGCGGGTCGAGCTGGTTTTGCAGGGCTTCGAGTTGGCTTTGCACCCCGGCCCGGGTGAGCTGCTCGGCGCGGCGCACGTTGTGTTCCCACTGCTGAAAGAAGTGAATGCTTTCGTAGAGCAGCAGCACGAAGCCCGTCGGAATGAGGCTGAACTTGAGCTGATTGAGCAAGGCCGCCGGCGCGAGCGAAAAGTAGGGTGGCAGCAGCTGGTGCAGCATTGCCACCACCAGCCAGGTAGCCCCGGCCGCGTAGAGCAGGCTGGTGCCGGCTACCAGCCACAGGCGCCGCCGGGTTTGCTCCACCCGGGGCAGGCGCCGCAGCAGCCCGGCCCAGATGCTGAGCGTGCCCAGCCAGAGCGTGGTGGTAAACAGCAGCGAGATGCCCAGGCGCTTGGCCACAAACTCCACCGTCAGCCGCGGGGGCAGGTAGTCCAGCGTAATCAGGGAAATGAGGACCGCCAGCAGCGGAATTCCCAGCAGGCGCAGGCGACGGTCGTTCATAGTGGAAGAGAAGCAGGCAGCGCGCGGGCCGCGAGCTTGTAGGGTTGATTCAGATTTTAAATTCAATCCTACTTTGGCGCAGGTGCCGTGAAAGTAGGATTGAATTTTATCTTTAAATCAATCCTACAGCCGGCGGGAGGCGTGCAGGGAGCCGGCGGCGGACGAAGTCCCGGTAGCCCGCCGGGGTGATACGCCGCCGGCGCGCCGACCCGGGTTAGCTGGTTCGCCAGAGCGGCTGACCTTGCAGGGCGTGCCAGTAGAGCCAGGCCACGCCGCCGACGTAAAGCCCGGTGAAAATCAGCAGCCCAACGACCTGCCCGGCGGGCTTCAGGGCCGGCAAATGGCTTAGCAGCCAGCCGGTCAGGGGCAGGGCCTGCAGGGCGTGCAAGCCCAGGAAATGGGCGGCGCGCAGGTCGCCGGCGCGGGTGCTCCAGCCCAGCCCCGGCAGCCCCGGCCCGCCGTCTGGTGCGCCGATGGTGTGGCCCTGGTTGCGGATCATGACCCCGCCGATGGCACTGCCCAGCAGGAAGAGCAGCACGCCCAGCCGCATGCCCCACACGTAGGCGGCCGGCCCGAACGGCTGGTGCAAAAACAGCAACGCCAGAATCCAGAGCAGCAGCAGCGTGTTGAGCCCGATAAACAGGCCCATCAGGCCAAACAGCACCCCGTCCAGGGCCGAGCCCGCGTTGAAGTGGGAGGTGGTGCCGCGGGCGGCCTGCAAAAAGATAACGCCGATTTCGACGGTCATGCTCACGGCCACGCCCCAACTGATCAGGCGCACGGCCGGCTGGGCCGCCGCGGGCAGGTCGGCCAGCAGCCAGCCCAGCGTCCAGAGGTACACGAGGCTGGACAGGGCGAACTTGAGCGGCTTAAACCAGACGTGCAGGCCCGTGACCTCCCGGTGGTCGAGGGGGAGCAGCAGCAGGGCCAGAACGATGAGGGGCACGTTCAGCCACCCGGCCGTCGAGAGCAGGGGATTTACGCGGTGCAGCACCCGCAGCATTTCGCCCAGGCCGCCCAAGATGGAGTGGGGCGGCGGCAGCAAAGACAAAACGAAGGTTTTCATAGCAGGTAGCTTGGCAGTGGAAGGGAAGGAAAATGGGACAAGGCTAGGTCAGGGCCGGCTGCGGATAGGCCCGCCGGATGCCGTGGTAGAGCAGCAAACCCACCGGACCGAACAGGAACGTGAGCAGCAGGCAGGGCACCAGCAGCCAGTGTGGCAGGCTACGGCGGCGGGCGTCGCGGGCTTCCCAGGCGCCCACGGTCAGGTCGAAGCAGAGGTAGTGCACCCAGCCGGCCAGCAGCGCCCACGGGTCGTCGAACAGGGCCGCCACGTGGGCCAGGGAGTCGAAGCCGCCGCGGCCGGCCTGGGGCCCGAGGTAATGACTGCCAATGAGCACCGCGTAGGCGGCGGCCAGCCCCAGCGGCAGCGCGCCCGAGTGCACCACGGCGTGCGTCACGCGCCAGCGGGGAGCCAGCACCAGCAGAGCCCAGCCCAGCAGGGCGGCGGGGTTGGCGAGGGAAAACAGGAAGTCGGGCGTCAGCATCGGCAGGGCTTTTGGAGTTGGAACGAAGCAAAGCTACCCCGGCCCGGCCCCGCCCGCCAGCCCAAACGGGGTGAAGCCGCCGCCGGGCCGGGTGAAGCCGCCAACCCGCCGGGGTGAAGCACCGGCCGCTGCCACCAGCCCGCCCCATCCGCAGTTTCCTGGGCCCTACTTACAACTCCCCGCCCGGCGGTGCGTACCTTTGGGGCGTGAGCAAAGTGTTCAGAAAGATTTTGGTGCGCAGCTTGGGCGGCGTGCTGCTGGCCGGCCCGGCGGCGGCCCAGAGTTCCGGCTACGGCACCGACAGCGCCCAGATTCACCGGCGCCCGGTGTTTCAGCTCGACGTGCGCAACTCCATTCTCAACCACCACTACGTGACGCTGCTCGGCCTCAAGCTGGGCGTGGAGTGGCGCGGCCGCCTGCGCACCGGCCTAGGCGTGTACCTGCTCAGCAACCCGATTCCGTCGCGCCAACCCCTGCCCGCCGGCCTGCCCGCCACCACCCGCACTGAACTGCGCTTTCGCTACGTGGCCGGCTACGGCGAGTACGTGGTGCTGCGTAACCGGCGCTGGGAGCTCAGCAGCCAACTCCAGCTCGGCGTGGGTAAGTCGTCGGCCCGCTACCTGGTGCCCGACAGCCCCGTGCAGTACTCGCCCAGGCAAACCATCTGGCTGGTGGAGCCCACGGCGGCGGCCCAGATGAAGGTGTTCCGCTGGTTTTCGGTGGGCACCGGCCTGGGCTGGCGGCAGCCGGTGTTCGTCAATGAGCTGCTGCAGCACGAGCTGAACGGCCCGGTGTTCTACGGCCGCGCCAAAGTCTCGCTCGGCGACCTGTACAAGGCCCTGCGCTTTAAGCGTCGTCTGTTCAGTCAGAACGGCCTGCGCCCCGACAACTAGCCCGACAACGAAAAAAGCCGGCTGCCCCCGTGGACAGCCGGCTTTTCAGCTCAAGTCAAGCCGCTTACTTCGGCCCCGACGACGTGGTCAGGCGGCGCAGCAGCATGTGGGTGGAGTGCTGGTTGCGCTGGCCGTTGGGCAGCGAATACACCTGCACTAGCTCCCAGCCCAGCTTGCCCATGTAGTTGAGCGTGCTCAGAGGCGTCGAAAACACTTCCAGCTTGCCCACCTCGCGCTTGGCAAACTCACTGTCGCCGAGCTTCTCGAAGCCGAAGCCGAAGTCCACGAAAATGTCGGAGCCCTTGGTCTTGGTCGGCTCGTTGGTGAAGTCCGTTTTCAGCAGCTCGCAGTACTCGTAGCGCGCCGCGTTGACGTTGGTGGTCTGGGCCCGGGCGGTACCAGCGGCTCCGGTCAGCAGCAGAATCAGCGTAAGGAGGAAGATATTTTTCATGCGGAAAGGGTTGGTTGAAAGAGCAAAAGACGGCGGCGCGTCCTACCGCAGAAAGCTGTAGCAGGACGCGCCGGGTCAGCTTAGTTGTAGTTCGGCAGAAACTTGTACTTGCGGCTGTAGTCGAGCATCTGCTGGGCGAAGTCGGTGGGGAACTCCAGCTTCACGTCCACGATTTTGCCGCCCACTTCCACCGGCACCATGCGGGGCTGAATGAAGCCCTGGTAGGGCGCAATGTTGAGCCGGGCGTAGCGCTCCAGTACTTCCTTATGCAGCACGGGGTCGACTTTCACGCCGTAGGTTTCAATCAGGTTTTTGGCCGCCGCGTAGTCGCCCTCGCTGGTCAGGCGCTGCACCTCGCGCAGCAGCTGCCCAAACAGGCCGCGCAGCTTCTGGTAGTCGTTGATCTTGAAGTAGGTCTTGCCGTCGCGGGTCACCTTCTCGATAACGTTGTCCTTGCGGCCCTTCTCATAGGCCCATTTGGCCACCATCTGGCGGTTGCGCATGTGCGACTCCTCCACGGTTTCACCCAACGACAGGCGGGTGAGCTGGCTCATCAGGCCGTTGCGGATGTAGTTGTCGTACTCGGCCTTGCCCACTTCCAGGCTGGGCACCACGCCCAGCTGCACCAGCTTCTGGTCCATGAGGTAGTACAGCGCCACCAGGTCGGCGCGGCCTTCCTCAATGGCAGAGGCGTAGCTTTTCAGGGTTTCCTTGGGCGTGCCCACGCCCGGGTTGATCTGGCCCGAGGCGTGCCCGATTACTTCGTGCATGTCGGTGTGGAGCTTGCCGGCCAGGCCCGCGTACTGCCGGGCGCGCTGCTTTTCCTCCGGGGAGTAGGCAAACTCCTCCAATGCGCCGCCCGCGTCGGCCAGGCTGTAGGCGTCCACGATATTGCCCAGCTGCACCGACTTGGAGCCATGCTCCTTGCGAATCCAGTTGGCGTTGGGCAGGTTGATGCCAATGGGGGTGGCCGGGGCTGCGTCGCCGCTTTCCACTACCACGGTAATCACCTTGGCCGTGATGCCAATGACGTTTTTCTTCTTGTTCTGGGGCAGAATCGGCGAGTTGTCCTCAAACCACTGGGCTTCGTTGCCAATGGCCTGAATCCGCTTGCTGGCTTCCATGTCCTTGAACGACACCACCGACTCGTAAGTGGCGCGGTAGCCCAGCGGGTCGCCGTACACCTCGATAAAGCCGCTCACCAGATCGGTGCGGGACTTGGTGTCGCGCACCCAGGCAATGTTGTAGTCGTCCCACAGCTTCAGGTCGCCGGTGGAGTAGTACTTGATCAGGCGCTGCAAAGCCAGCTTCTGCTCGGGCGTGTCGGCCACGTCCACGGCCTTGCCCAGCCAGTAGATTACCTGCGTGAGGGCCTGGCCATACATGCCGCCCGTCTTCCAGGGCAACTCAAACACGCGGCCCTGCTTGTCCTTGATGAGCTTGGAGTTTAGGCCATAAGATACCGGCGTCTTGCTCTTCTTGTCGATTTTCTTGGCGTAGTAGGCTTCGGCTTCCGCCTGCGTCACGTTCTCGTAGAAGTTGGTGGCCGAGGTAGTCAGCAAATCCTTGCCAGCTTCCTGGTTGACGCGCTTGGGGGCCACCTTCGGGTCGAAGATGATGGGCGTGATGGTAGCCAGGAACTGGTCCACGGTTTCGCCCTTTTCCAGCGGCAGCGTGCCGGCGTCCACGCTTTTCACCAGCTCGGCGAAGTACTGCGTGGTGCACTCGGGCACGAACTTCCGGGTGGAGTAGTGGTGGTGAATGCCGTTGCTGAACCACACCCGCTTGGTGTAGATGTTGAGCTTGTTGGCCTGGTCGACGTTGCCGGAGTTCGAGGTATTGGTAATGCGCTCCTGGTTGGCCGCCCAGAGGGCTTCCAGGGTGCGGCGCACGCGCAGGTTGTGCTTGTAGTTCTGGTCGTAGGTGATTTCGCGGCCGCTCAGGGCAGCTTCGTACATGTAATAGAGCAGCTCCTTCTGGCGGGGCTCCAGCGTCTCGAAGCCCGGCACCTGATAGCGCAGCAGCCGCAGGTCGGCAAACTGCTCAACGACGGTCTGAAACGGCTCGGCGGCCGGGGTAATGGTGGGGTGCGGCGCGAGGCTGGCCTCCAGCGCCGGCCCCGCGGCGGCGGACGCGGACGTAGCCGAGGTGGAAGCCGTGGTAGTGGTCATCGTCGTGCTGGCACAGCCGCCGCCGAGCTGAGCGGCCAGCAGCAGAGCCGCCGCCGAAATAGTAGTACGCTTCATTGCGAAAAATGCAGAATGGGAAAGTTGTACAAAGCAAAGGCTTTTTTCACACAGTTGGCCCGGCCGCCGTTCCCCGCGCCGGTGTGCCGGGCGGGGTCCGGCACGGGCGCCGCACGAAAGCAGAACGTCACGCCTCGGCGGTGCGCGGCATGACGTTCAATGACTTCCGGACCCGTTCGGCTGGCTATGGCCGGCGCTCATCCGGGCGCGGGGCGGCGGCCAGGCTGCGCACGGTGCCCAGGCGGTCGAGCTTGCCGGAGGCCGTGGTGCGAAACTGCGGCACGTAGACCAGTTCCCGGGGCCGCTCGTAGCGCTCCAGCCGCTCGGCGAGCAGGGTCAGCAGCTGCTTAGCCTGAGTTTCGGACAGGGGTGCGCCTTCCACGAAGGCCGTCACCTGCTCGCCCAGGCGGGCATCGGGGCGGCCGGCCACGAAGGCGCGGCGGCCGGGCAAACCCAGCTCGGCCAGGGCCACTTCCAGCACCTGCTCCACCTTTTCGGCCTGCACCTTCACGCCCCCGGAGTTTATCACGAAGTCGGCGCGGCCCAGCCACTCAAACACGCGCTCCTCCACGAGGCGCACCCGGTCGTTGGTGGTCACGAGGCGGTCGTCGGTGACGTCGGCACGCACCGTGAGGCAGCCGCGCGCGTCCTGGTCGACGTGAATGCCGGGCAGCACCTGATAGAAGGGCGAGACGGCGGGGCCGTTGAGGCGGCGCAGGGCAATGTGGGAGGCCGTTTCCGTCATGCCGTAGGTGAGGTATACGGGCACCTTGAGCTTCTGAATCTCCTTTTCCAGTCTGCTTTCCACCGTGGCCCCGCCCACCAGGATGGCCTTCAGGCGGTTGAGCCGGGCCGCGTAGCTGTGGCTGAGCACCTCGCGCAGCTGCAGGGGCACGAAGGAGGCAAAGTCGAACTCGGCCGCGGCGGGCACCAGCGCCAGCGGGTCGGCGTGGGGCTCCACGATGGTCAGGTGCAGGTTCAGCTCCAACCCGCGCACCAGCATCATCAGCCCGCCCACGAATTCGCAGTTCAGGCACACCAGCATCCGGTCGCCGGGGCCCAGGTCGAAGTAGTCGCCGGTGCGGCGGGCGGAGGCGGCCAGCTGCCGGCGGCGCATGGTCACGAGCTGGGGCTTGCCGGTGGAGCCGGAGGTGCGCAGCCCGAACTCCTGGGCCCCGTTCAGCCACTGCCGGCAGAAGTCCAGCACCCGGGCCTCGTAGCCGTTCAGGTCCACGGGGCTGCCCGCGGGATATTGCCGGATGTCGGCGTAGCGGAATTCGCGGCCGTTGAGCAGCAGGGAGTCGGGCAGGAGCGGGGAGGTAGGCATAGGCGAAAGCGGAAAAAGCCGGCGGCAAAGATGAACGGAATACAACCACTACCGCATACGAAGCTCCCGCCGGAAAGCTGGCTTCCGCCGCTACCACTTGACTTTGAACCGGATAAAGTTGTATATTAGTCATCCCACCAATCGTCCACGCCATGCAGCCCACCGTCCCGAGTTCCTTCGCGCTGGTCCGAACCTTCATCTTCCGGCGCTACATCAGGCTGCGCAGCTACTCCGCCGCGCCCATCCTCGACTCCGCCCGGCAGGCCGCCCGCCGCGCCCGCAAGCGGCGGAAAAAGGAAGCCAAGCACGAGCGGCTGCGCGACTTCTACGCCTGGTGCGCGGGCTGTCAGGCCTACGGGTGCATCTTCTAAGTTGGAACCCGTAAATGCAAAGCGCCACCCGGCTACGGGTGGCGCTTTGCATTTACGGGTTGCTCAGCTGTCGGAGGCGTTGTTCAGGACGTCTTCGGCGAGTATCCAATCGAAAAAGAGGATGGGCCGCCAATGGGTGAGAATCATGGATAGGCCTCCTTCGCCGGTGGCCTTGTAATTGGCGTTCAGGTCAAAGGTTGTACTGGCCGCGTTTTGCCAGCCGGCATTAACGGCCGCTTTGAGCAGGGTATCATAAAACAACACGTCCTGCTGGTCGGCGGGATGCGGGGTGCCGGCCAGCAAAGCGGCCTTCAGAAGCAGCCGGGCCCTGGTCGTGTAGTCTTTTCTGTCGAAGCTAGCCGTTTCCGTGGGGTCCGTTTTCCGGATGATGGTAATGACCTTACTCTGCGCTTCTTTATCCCGGAAGTCGGTCAGCCGATCTATCTCACGGAACTTCAGCTCCCACTTTTTGCCTTCGCTTTTATTCTCCAGCAGGGGCCAGATAAAACCGGCGAGGTGGCGCGCCAAAGGCACGTCGCCCGACCAGTTTCGGATGCTGTCCAGCACGCCTTGCCTGGTCCACGTCTGCGCTTCGCTACCCTTGGGAGTGGTAGCGGCTTTGTCGCCTCGCCTTCTTTTGGCGGGCCCTTTCGTGTAGTCGTCGGAGGAGAAGGTTTCTTCGGTAGCCGCCTCACCCGTGCCGCGCTTGTAGGTGGCCGCGCTATGCTTTTCCTTGCCGGCCAGCGTTGGCGGCCCGACTATTTTCGGCAGTGCCGCCGGCGACTCCCGGTCGGCCAGCGGCACTGCCGCCCTTTCCCGCTCCGCCGCCTTTTCAGTTTCTATTCTCAGTCTCTCCGCCCCTATTTCCTGTAGCCTGGTTGCAATGCCTTCGAAGGAATACTTTGTCTTGTCCTCCAGCGCGAAATTTAATAATCTCTCCTTGTATTCGGCTATCAGCTCACTGGTTATCGCCTTTTTGTTGAGTTCGGGCAGTAGAACATAGTCCCAGACGAAAGTGCGCTTTTCCTCGTCACTGGCGCCCACTTTAAACATGGTGGCATCGTTGGTCTTCTGGCCGGCCAGGGTGAAATAGCCCTGCACCACGGCCGCCGGAGCCTTTTCCGCCGTTTGCGGCTTGCTTTGAGCAACTGCCGCCGGATCAGCCGCCAGTTGCACCGCCCGCGCGCCCATCACGTCGGCTTCCTTTTCCAGGCCCGCATCATCATTGACCCCGACACCCTTCAGCTGCATCGTCGGCTGCACCCGTCCCTGGGCTTGCTGCACCACGTGCCAGGCTTCGTGCGGCAAGTGCTGCTCCTGCCCCGGGGCCACGTGAATATCGGTGCCCTGGGCGTAGGCATGAGCCTGCAGCTCCGCCGGCCGGGCCGAGTTGTAATGCACCCGCACATCATCTAGGGAGTGGCCGGAAAGGCTTTCGACCCCGGCTTTTAGGTTGTCCGGCAGGCCCGTGCGGTTTTCCCGCGGCGGGGCGGCGGGGGCTGAAGTGGACGCGGCCCCGGTGGGGGCACCTGCCCGGGTATCGAGCCGGGCCTGCAGCGTGCGGCCCGGCTGCAGGCGGGAGCTGCTGCTGACCAGCTCTTGCTGCCGGCGCTGGGCAATGGCGGCCGGGCGGTTGTCTGCTAGCTGGACCGGGCCGCCGAGGCGGGAGGCTTTCGTTTGGAGGCTATGAGCCTGATTCTCCTCATTTTGCTCCGCGTGGGTCGCCATAGTCACTCTGCTAGATTTCTTATCGTACTGACGCAGCCGGTAGGAAAACGGCCGGAGCTTCGGTGGGTAAGCTATTAAATTCTGCCCGACTTTGGGAGCCGAGGAAGAACGGATTGGAGAATAGCGGGCTCCGACCAGAAACACGACGCCGGTGACTCTAACGCTGCCGCACGAAGAATCAGCGCAGCTAGCCCAGCAGCTGCAGCGTGCGGCTATCGGCCGCGCCCCGGAAAAACTTGTCCAGTACCGCCTGAAACACCGGGCTGCCGCCGTCCAGGGCCGCAAACAGCGTCATGGACGACTTCAGCTTCATATCGTCGGGGCTGCCGAAGATGCGGGTGGCGTCGGTGGCGGCGAGCTGCAGCAACTCCTGGCTGATGCCGACGAGGCGCGGGCCCAGCACTGGGTGCCGCAGGTACGCTTCCGCCTCGGTCAAATCCCGAATGGCGTAGAACCGGGACGTTTCGCTGAAGCCCAGGCCCTGGATCTGGGGGAAGATGTACCACATCCAGTGGCTGCGCTTGCGGCCCGCCTTTATTTCGGCCAGGGCGGTTGGGTAGCTGGCTTCCTGGGCGTCGAGGAAGCGTTGCAAGGAGGTAGCAGAGGTCATTGTCGGGAGCGTTTTTCGGTGGGTGCTATCTTGGTTCTACGGCATTTACCGGATGAAGTATCAGAGGAAGCTCCGGCTACCTGAATCAGTGAGAAACTAGCGCGCCAAAAAGCAACAAGGCCCGTGCGGTAGCGCACGGGCCTTGTCAAAAGCAGCTAAGCCACTATCCTCACGGAAATTTCGGATACTTCGAGAAGTCCGGGGTGCGCTTTTCTACGAAGGCATTGCGGCCTTCCTTAGCTTCCTCCGAGAGGTAGTAGAGCAGCGTGGCGTTGCCGGCCAGCTCCTGAATCCCGGCCTGCCCGTCGAGCTCGGCGTTGAAGGCCGACTTGAGCATGCGCAATGCCAGCGGGCTTTTCTCCAGAATCTTCTTGCACCAGGCCACGGTGGTTTCCTCCAGCTGATCGAGCGGCACCACTTTATTCACCAGGCCCATGTCGAGGGCTTCCTGGGCGTCGTACTGGTCGCAGAGGAACCAGATTTCGCGGGCTTTCTTCTGTCCCACCACGCGGGCCAGGTAGGAAGCGCCGAAGCCGCCGTCGAAGGAGCCGACTTTCGGGCCGGTCTGGCCGAAGCGGGCGTTGTCGGCGGCGATGCTCAGGTCGCAGACCACGTGCAGCACGTGGCCGCCCCCGATGGCCCAGCCGGCCACCATAGCAATGACGGGCTTGGGGATGGAGCGAATCTGCTTCTGCAGATCCAGCACGTTCAGGCGGGGCACGGTGTCCTCGCCCACGTAGCCGCCGTGGCCCCGCACGCTCTGGTCGCCGCCCGAGCAGAAGGCCTTGCCGCCCTCGCCGGTGAGCACGACCACGCCGATGTCGGTGCGCATGCGGCAGATGTCCATGGCCTCAATCATCTCCTGCACCGTGAGGGGCGTGAAGGCGTTGTGCACCTGCGGGCGGTTGATGCTGATTTTGGCGATGCCCTCGTGAAACGTGAAGAGGATTTCGCGGAATTCCTTGATTGGAGTCCAGGTGATTGGCATAAGAGAAAAGGGTAAGCTCTGCATATTCTGCGGCTCTTCCGCGACTTCTGCGGGCTCCGTCGGTGGGACGATTCTAGCCCGCAGAGGCCGCGGTGATTTCGCAGAAGGCGCAGATCGTTCTAGGAGGAAAAAGAGGTGCGGACGGCTTGCCGGTATTGTTCGAAGAAGGCGGCGTTGGTGGCGCTGTCGGTGGTGATTTCCAGGAGCGCCGCGCTGCTTCCGGGTGCAAAGAAAACCGATAATGCCGTTTTGAGTTCCGCAAAGGTAGCGGCCGTGAAGTAGCGCAAACCAAAATCCCGGGCCGTATTCTCAGCCGTGAGCGGCTGGCGGGTTTCGAAAAACTCCTCCAGCTCCGGCTGCTGGCGCGGCCCGTCGATGAGGCGGAAGATGCCGCCGCCGTGGTTGTTGAAGAGCACCACGCGCAGGTTGGGCGTGGGGTAGTTCTGCCAGAAGGCGTTGCGGTCGTAGAAAAAGGCTACGTCGCCGGTGAGCAGCACCACGGGCCGCCCAGGCTGGGCCAGGGCCGTGCCCACCGCCGTGCTGGTGCAGCCGTCGATGCCGCTGGTGCCGCGGTTGGCGAATACTTCGATGCTTTTCGAGTCGGGCACGCCCAGGATGTTGGCGTAGCGCACGGCCATGCTGTTGGCCAGGTGCAGGGCCGTGTGGTCGGCGAGGTGGCGCAGCACGCGGTGGAAGGCCTTGAACTCGTTGAACGGCTGGTCCGGCGGGGCTAGAAACTCTTTCAGGAAGCCCGCCGCCCAGCCTTCGGCCTTGTACCACGGCGTGGCGTAGGCGGCTTTGGCGGCGGCATCCTGCTCGTTCAACGCCCAGCCCGCTTTCGGCCAGGTGAGGCGCGGCGCGGTGGTCGCGCTCGGAATTGAACCTGTAGACCCAACTGGAATCGAACCACTATCAGAATCTTCCGCCACCGCCGTATCCTCCGCCGAAATCAGGCCGCCGAACGGGGAGTAATCGGTAGAAACCAGCTGCTGGAAAAAGGTGGTGGGCTCCAGGCGGATGATGCGGGTGAGCGACTTAAACGTGTCGGCCACCGCGCCGGCGGCCTGCACGTGCCAGTGCTGGGTCGGCGCCGACTCGCGCAGGTATAGCTTCAGGCTTTTGGAAATCAGTGACTGGCCGAAGGTGATGAGCAGATCGGGCCGCAGGGCTTCCTTCAGCCCCCGCTCCGGCACGGCCATAAACACGTCGTGGTGGCCGATGGGGGCCGTGCGCAGGTCGTAGGTGGCGCCCACGGGCTGGTGCAGGTTGGCAATAGCGTCGCCGACGACGGGCACCTGGTAGGCGGCGGTAAACTGGCGCAAAGCCAGCAGCAGCGCGTCGTCGTGGTGGTGCTGGCCGGCTACCACCAGCACCCGCGGCGTGCTGCGCAACGCGTGGCGCAGGGCCACCAGCTCGGGGCCGGGCAGGGTGGGCGGGCCGGTTACTTCCCGGATGATACTGACTTTCTCGAACTGAATTTCCTCGCCCTGCTTCGGGTAAAACGGCTCCCGCAGCGGCACGTTGACCTGCACCGGCCCGGCCGGAAACTGCTGGGCCAGGTTGATGGCCTCCGACACCAGCCGGGCCGAGTGCCACCGGGCATCGGCGTGGGTGGTGTCGGAGGGGAAGTTGAACGTGCCCTTGGCGTGGGCGCCGTAGAGGTCAACCTGGCGGATGGTCTGGCCGTCGAGCTGGTCGATCCACTCCGGCGGCCGGTCGGCGGTAAAGACCACCAGCGGAATCTGCTGGAAATAGGCCTCGGCCACGGCCGGCGCGTAGTTCAGCCCCGCCGTGCCCGAGGTGCAGACCAGCGCCACCGCCCGTCGCTGGCTTTGCGCCAGTCCCAGCCCGATAAATGCCGCCGCCCGCTCATCCGGCACTGTGCGCACCTTAATATTGGGGTGGCGGGCAAAGGCAATGGTCAGCGGCGCGCACCGGCTGCCCGGCGACAGCACCACGTCGGTAATGCCATGCTGGGCGCAGATTTCGGCGATGTTATGAACGGCTTGCATTTTCAATTAAGAACTAGGAATTAAAAATTAAGAATTGAGCGGCCGAAGTAAGGAAGGCTGCGCAGGGAAAATGGCGCGGCCAGCCTTTTAATTTTTAACTCTCAAATTTTAATGAAGCACCGCGCCAATCGTGCTGAGCTTCATTTCGGTTTCGCTCCACTCGCGGGCCGGGTCGGAGTCGATAGTGAGGCCGGT
>Ga0247729_10000245_pt1 | contig 24398 bp, 23 predicted proteins | sample UWRJL133311R2_FD_180958 | JGI IMG/M metagenome (GOLD analysis project Ga0247729, IMG submission 180958) | Plant litter microbial communities from Arlington Agricultural Research Station in Wisconsin, United States - UWRJ-L133-311R-2 | ecosystem: Environmental > Terrestrial > Plant litter >... | reverse complement strand
GGTGGGCACAAAACCCCAGGTACGGGCGTTGTGCAGCCGGTCGGCGAGTTTGATCACCAGGACGCGGATGTCTTTCGACATCGCAACGACCATCTTGCGAACGGTCTCGGCCTGGGCGCTGTCGCCATACTTGAGCTTGTCGAGTTTGGTGACACCGTCGACGAGCATGGCGATCTCGTCGCCGAAGTCCTTGCGCAGCATGTCGAGCGTGTAGTCGGTGTCTTCCACGGTGTCGTGGAGCAACGCCGCAGCGAGGGTCTTCGAACCGATTCCCAGGTCGGCGAGGATCTGTGCCACGGCAACCGGGTGGGTGATGTAAGCCTCACCGCTCTTGCGCTTCTGCCCGCGATGGGCGAGTTCCGCGGCCGCGTAGGCGCGCTCGATGAGTGCAACGTCGGCCTTCGGGTGGTGCAGGCGAACGGTCTTGATCAGCCGGTCGACTGCTCCCGCAGGCTGGGCACGCGAGAAGATGCGCGGGATAAGGCTGCGAAGCGACGCCGTAGTCGGGGTGGTTTCAGTCATGGTGACGCCTCCAAAACACCAGTCTAAACGTGTGGAGTGCGGTCATCTGACGCCACGATGCCGCCACCGGCGGCTACCCAGTCGAGCATCCCGCCGATCACGTTCACCGCGCTGAAACCGGCGTGGTCGAGCCGGCCGGTCACCGACTGCGATCTCTGCCCGGAGTGGCAGACGATGAGCAGGGTGTCGTCTTTCGACAGTTCATCGAGACGCGCGTCGAGCTGCGACATCGGCACGTTGGTCGCCTGGGGCGCGTGACCGGCCTCGAACTCCCACGGCTCGCGCACGTCGATCAACCGGGCGCTGCCGGCGGAAAGAGAAATGGCTTCGGCCGCGCTGACCTGCTCGAGGTCGGCGCGGCCGAAGCCGAATACCACGCTGGTTACCTGACCGCGCCGGCGCTGGCCTGCTTGGCCTGCGTTGCACGGACCTCGCGCTTCTTCAGTTCCGGCTCCCCCTCGCGCATCTGCGAGTACAACGGAGCGGCGATGAAGATCGTCGAGTAGGTACCGATGAGAATACCGATGAACAGCGACAGGGCGATGTCCCGCAGGGTTCCCGCACCGAGTACGTACGCACCGATGAACAGGATCGCGCCGACCGGGAGCGCTGCGACTACACCGGTGTTGATCGAGCGGACGAGGGTCTGGTTCACCGCGAGGTTCACCGAGTCCGCGAACGATCGACCCGAGTTGAGTCCGTCCTCTGTGGTGTTCTCACGGATCTTGTCGAAGACCACCACGGTGTCGTAGAGCGAGTACCCGAGAATCGTCAGGAACCCGATCACAGCCGACGGCGTGACCTCGAAACCGAGGATGCCGTAGACGCCAGCCGTGATGATGATGTCGTGGACCAGCGATACAACGGCGGCTACCGACATCTTCCAGGTGCGGAAGTACAGGGCCATGACGATCGCGGCGAGGATGACGAACACGACGAGGGCGCGAATCGCGGACCCCGTGATGTCCGCCCCCCACGACGGACCGATGAACGATGCAGTGACGCTGTCCGCGCCGACGTCGTACGCCTTCGCCAGCGACGCGCTCACGGCATCCGAATCGGCCTGCGATAGCTGGTCGGTCTGCACGCGCACAGCGTTCTCGCCGACTGTCGATACGCGGGGAACGTGGTCGGGAACCACGCTTCCGACCGCGTCGATTGCGATGTTCTGGTCGGGGTTGGCTCCCAGGTCTGCGACCTGGAACTCCGATCCACCGGTGAACTCGATACCGAGGACGAATCCGCCGCGCGCGGCAGGAATCACGATCGAGGCGAGGATCATCACCGCGGCGATGATGTACCAGATCTTGCGACGGCCGACGAAGTTGTACGAGCGCTTACCCGTGTAGAGGTCGTTACCGAACTGGGCGAAACTGAAGCGAGCCATCAGGCGTCCTTCCCGTCAACGTTGGTATCGGTCGACGTGCCGGTCGAGCCGGCTGCCTTCCGTTCGGCAATCGTCTGGCGCTTGGCTGCTTCGCGGCTCGCCCCAGCCTTTGCCCCGGTCGGAACCGTGGTGCGGAACTGCGCGCGGCCGCGGTAGACAGCACCGAGCGCGTTCGGGTCGAGTCCACTGAGCTTGTGGCCGCTCTGGAAGTACCGGGTGGTCGCAAGCAGTTGCAGGATCGGGTGGGTGAACAGCACGACGATGATGACGTCGATGACTGTCGTCACACCGAGGGTGAGCGCGAATCCACGGACGTTGCCGATCGCCAGGATGAAGAGCACTACGGCGGAGAGCAAGTTGACTGCCTTGGCAGCGAAGATCGTGCGGAGGGCACGCTTCCAGCCGGCCTCGACCGAGGACACCAGCATCCGCCCATCGCGCAACTCGTCACGTATTCGCTCGAAGTAGACGATGAACGAGTCTGCGGTGAATCCGATAGCGACAATCAAACCGGCGACACCTGCCAGGGACAGGCGATACCCCTCTCTCCACGACATGATCACGATCACGAAGTAGGTGACAACCGCGGCGACGACAAGCGAGGCGACGGTGACAAGGCCGAGAAGGCGGTACTGGAACAGGGAGTAGACCACGACGAGCAGCAGACCGATGAGACCGGCGATGAGGCCGCTCGACAGCTGGGTCTTTCCGAGGGTCGCGGAGATGACTTCGGAGCTCTGCACCTGGAAGCCGATCGGCAGTGCGCCGAACTTCAGCTGGTCGGCGAGGGCCTTGGAGGTCTCCTGGTCGAACGAACCGGTGATTTGCGGCTTACCGTCGGTGATCACCGCGTTCGTGGACGGGGCCGAGATGACGCGACCGTCGAGCACGATGGCGAACCGGTTGCGGACATCGGACTCGCCGTAGCTGAACAGGCGGGTCGTGACGGCGGCGAACTCTTCGGTTCCCTTGCCGTTGAAGATGATGTTGACTGCCCACTGGCCGGTGGAAGCACCCTGGCTGTTGGTCACAGTGCCGTTGGTGGCGTCGGAGATCGTCGAACCGGCGACCTCGGTCGGGCCGAGGATGTACTTGTACGATCCGTCGGCCTCACAGGTGACGAGTGGCTCGTCTGCCGGTGCGACGTTCGAGCCGTCATCCAGATCGGCGCAGTCTACGTTGGTGTACTTGTCGAACAGCGCCGGGGTGATCCAGTTCTGGTCGCTCGCGTCGGTCGGGGCAACGCTCGGCTCGCTCTCGAGCGAGACGCTCGGGCTCGGCGTGGGCGACGCGCTGGGGTCGGTACCGTCTTCGCCGCCGACGGCACTCGTCGCCGCTACCTCGGTGAGAAGTACGGGGCGGAACTCGAGTTTCGCCGACGACTGGATGCGGTCCTTGGTGGCCTGGTCAGGCACGCCGGGGAGCGAGACGATGACGTTCTTGCCACCCTGCGTCGTGATCTCGGCCTCGGACACACCACTCGCGTCCACGCGCTGGCGGATGATGCCGACGGCCTGGTTGAGCTGCTCTTCGGTGACGGTTTGACCGCTCTCGAGTTTCGGCTCGAGGGTGATCTGCGTTCCACCCTCGAGGTCGAGCGCGAGCTTGGGCGTCCACGTCCAGTCGAGGAAGGCAACGCCATAGCCGGTGATCCCGACGAGGCCAATTGTGATCACAGCAAGCCAGGCGAGTGATCGCCAGGCCTTCTTGACCGGAGTCGTTCTTGCCACCTAAGAACTCAGCTTTCTAGTTGCGTGCAGTGCGTTGCGGCACGGCACGGTTGAGGCTGCCCGGCCGACGCCGGGCAGTTTCAGTCCCGATAGTTACTCGTTGTCTTTCTTGGTGGTGCGAGCGGCAGGCTTGGTTGCCGTGGTCTCGTCCTCCACGTCGACAACGTCGACGCGCTCTCCGAACTCGGGCGCTTCCTGGGGAAGCGAGTCGTCGTCCTTGAGGGCAGCTTCGCGGTTGGCCCGCTCCATTGCTTCCTCGACGGAACGGGGAGCGTCAGAGTCGTCCTGCGTGACGACCTTGGCGATCGTCTGGCGGTGGACGCGAACGATGTTACCGGGGCTGGTCTCCACCTCGGCGACGTTGCTGATCTCGTCGATCGAGACGAGGGTTCCGAACAGACCGAAGTTGGTCATGATCTCGACGCCGGGAACGATCTGGGTCTTGAGTTCTTCTACTTCAGCCTTGCGCTTACGGCTGTTGCGGAACATGAAGAAGATGAGCACAGCAAGAACTGCGAACATCGCGATAGTGATGAAATTGTCGTTCACGGGGAAAACCTTTCAAAAAGTCTGTTGGGCCGCGTCAGTCTATGGGAAGCGCATGAAGGACCATTGTGAATTATAGGTCATCCGTGAACAGGGTCACCGACTCGCCGGGCCGGGCCTCACGCTGCAGGCCGAAGTGGTTCCATCCCGCCCGGGTGGCAACGCGGCCGCGGGGTGTTCTGGTGAGCAACCCGATGCGCACGAGGAACGGCTCGACCACCGACTCGATGGTCTCCGGCTCTTCGCCGACCGACACCGCGAGGGTGTTGAGGCCGACCGGTCCGCCATCGAACCGCGTGAGGATGATGTCCATGACCGCACGGTCGAGGCGGTCGAGGCCGAGTTCGTCGACGTCGTAGAGGGTCAGCGCAGAGTTCACCGCCTCGATGCCCGCTGTTCCGTGCACGAGAGAGTAATCCCGCACGCGGCGCAGAAGCCGGTTTGCGATTCGCGGGGTGCCCCGGCTGCGGCCGGCGATCTCGGCGAGGGCACGCCGATCGATATCGAGGCCGAGCAACGCGGCAGCACGGACCAGCACCGACTCGAGCTCGGACTCGTCGTAGAACTCGAGATGGGCGGTGAACCCGAATCGGTCACGAAGCGGGTTGGGCAGCATTCCCGAACGGGTGGTCGCCCCGACCAGGGTGAACGGCGCGAGGTCCAGCGGAATCGAGGTAGCTCCAGCGCCCTTGCCGACCATGATGTCGATGCGGAAGTCTTCCATCGCGAGGTACAGCATCTCTTCGGCCGACCGGGTCATGCGGTGGATCTCGTCGATGAACAACACTTCACCGGGCACGAGCGACGAGAGGATGGCGGCGAGATCGCCGGCGTGCTGGATCGCCGGCCCGCTCGACATGCGCAGGGGTCGCTCGGTCTCTTGCGCGATGATCATCGCGAGTGTGGTCTTGCCCAGGCCGGGAGGACCGGCAAGGAGGATGTGGTCTGGCGTGCGGTTCTGGATGGCAGCAGCCTGCAGCAGCAACTGGAGCTGGCCACGGACCTTGGCCTGGCCGACGAACTCGGCCAGGGACTTCGGCCGCAGCGCGCCTTCGAAGGCGAGTTCGGCATCCGACTCGGGAACCGGCAGGATCACGCTGGAGGACTCGATGCCATCGATGTCCGTACCGGCGGTGCCATCGAACGCGCTCACGCCTTACCTCCCGTGAGCTGGGGGCCGAGGTTCGCGAGAGCGAGCCGGAGCAGTGCGGGCACGGTGGTCAGTTCGGCATCGGATGCCACCGCCACCGCGTCGTCGACAGCCTGGATCGCGACGCGCTCCGGCCAGCCGAGTCCGATCAATGCGACTATCACGCTCTGTGAGGTCGAGGTCTTCGTTCCCGCCGTAGCCGCCGGAGGGACGAACGCCAGTTTGCCAGCAAGCGAGACGACGATGAGTTTGGCTGTTTTCGGACCGATGCCCGACACCTTGCGGAACGCTGCGTCGTCCTCGTTGGCGACAGCTCGTGCGATCTCAAAAGGCGAAAGCGTGCCCAGCACACCCATCGCGCTGCGAGGCCCGACACCGGTGACACTGCGCAGGTGGTCGAACACGGCGAGTTCATCGGCTTCAGCGAAACCGAAGAGACTCAGATCGTCTTCGCGCACGATGAGAACGGTACGGACGAACGCCTCGCTGCCGACGCGCAAGCTGAGGGCGTGGGCAGGCGTGACGGTCACCTGCATGCCGACTCCCCCGACCTCGATGACAGCAGAGGAACCCGCGACAGCCAGAACGGTGCCGCGTACGGAAGAAATCATGAACCAAGCCTACGGTTGGCCGCCGACTTCTCTGCCGACCGCCACGCCTCCTGGGCCGGGGTGAGCGCACCGCCTCGGGTCGGAGCAACCGCTCGTATGCTCGCCAAGGTGGGAGTGGACGATTTGGCCGCGGCAAGCGGTGTTCGCCACGCGTGGCAGATGGCAAGGGCGAGGGCGTCGGCAGCGTCTGCCGGGCTCGGTGCCGCGGCAAGTCCGAGAATGCGCGCCACCATGGTGCCGACCTGCTTCTTGTCGGCGGAACCGTAGCCGCTCACGGCTGCCTTCACCTCGCTCGGGGTGTGCAGACCGACTTCGAGGCCACGCGCTGCCGCCACGTGCATCGCCACTCCGCTGGCCTGCGCGGTGCCCATGACCGTGCGCAGGTTGTGCTGTGCGAAAACCCGTTCGAGCGCGACCGAGTCGGGAGCGAACTCGTCCAGCGCGTTCGCGATACCGGTGCCGATCGCGAGCAATCGCTGCGGCAGGGGCATGTCCGGGGGCGTGCGAATGACGCCGACGAAGACGAGCGACGCTTTACGCGTCGTCGTCACGTCGACGATTCCCACTCCGCACCGGGTCAACCCCGGGTCGATCCCGAGCACCCGGTGCGACACCGCTACTCGTCTTCGTCGAGCTGCGCCTGAACGTCGGCGGGGATGTCGAAGTTGGCGAAGATATTCTGCACGTCGTCGGAGTCTTCGAGAGCGTCGATCAGGCGGAAGACCTTCTTCGCGGTCTCGACGTCGACCTCGACGGTGAGGTTCGGCACGAACTCCGCCTCTGACGAGTCGTAGTCGATTCCGGCGTCCTGCAGCGCGGTGCGTGCCGCGACGAGGTGCGCGGTATCGGTGATGACCTCGAAGCCCTGGCCCTTGTCGGTCACCTCTTCGGCACCAGCGTCCAGTACCGCGAGCAGGATGTCGTCTTCGGTGACCTCATCCGTTTTAGTGATCGAGATGACGCCCTTGCGCGAGAAGTTGTACGCGACGCTGCCCGGGTCGGCCATTGCGCCGCCGTTCTTGGTCATGAGCGAACGGACGTCAGCGGCTGCACGGTTCTTGTTGTCGGTGAGACATTCGATGAGCAGCGCTACGCCGTTCGGGCCGTAGCCTTCGTACATGATCGTCTGGTAGTCGACGGCTTCACCGAGCTGCCCGGAACCACGCTTGACGGCGCGGTTGATGTTGTCGATCGGTACAGAGGTCTTCTTTGCCTTCTGGATGGCGTCGACGAGAGTCGGGTTGCCCGAGAGGTCGGCACCGCCGATCTTTGCAGCGACTTCGATGTTCTTGATGAGTTTGGCGAACGACTTTGCACGGCGCGAATCTTTGATCGCCTTCTGGTGCTTGGTGGTTGCCCATTTGGAGTGGCCTGACATGCTGAATATTCTAGCCAGCCCGACCGGCGGCGGATCCCCGCCCCGCCCATCCCGGTGGAATGCGAGCCGCCCGCACCGACACTCGTTCAGTCGAGGCGAACCCCGGACGAGCGGAGCTCGAGGGCAGCGAGTGCGCGCACCACTGCCGCATCGCCGCGCCGCCAAGCCGCCATCGGGTCGTCGTCGATGGCAGCAAGAGTGGTGATGCGCTGCGTTGCGAGCGCGCGCAGGGCGAGAAGGTCGACGTTCGCCCCCGCCTTGACGAGCGACTTCGCACTACCGGCGCGACGGGCAAACCGCACCCGCGGAATCAGCCAGATGACCAGGATCATGAGCACGGGCAGAACAGCGATGCCCACGCCGAGCCCGGTAGCGAGGTTCTGCACCGCGAGTTGCTGGGCCTGGCCCGCGCTCTCAAGCGACGCGCCGGCATCACTCGCTCCGTCGAACGGCGCACGGATGCCGGTGCCGATCAGCGGGACGTTGCCGAGATCAGTGCTCAGGTCGGTCATCGTCTGGCGGAAACCCGCGCCGGCGTCTTCCATCTGGATGCCGAAATCAGTGAGGCCGTAGACCAGCTTGTAGACGAAGACACCGAGCCACACCCAGGCCGCGATGGCAAGCAGAGCGAGGACGTCCCAGGTGATCTGGCGGGCACGGCGGGCGCGAAAATCCGAGTAGAACTTCATGCCTCAACTATCCCCCACCGCCGGACGCTTTCTTCTGCGGCAGGAGCGCTCGGCCTGATTCAGTTCGCATCGTTCTTTTTGGCAGGTGCCGACGTACGACCGTCCTGGCGACTGTGTGGGTGCTCAGCCGGCGTCGCGGAGAGTGTCGGGCCTCATCGGGAGGCGATGATGTCGAGGAAGTGTTTGTGGAAGCGGGTCTCCCCGGTCATTTCGGGGTGGAAGGAGGTGCCGAGCAGATTGCCCTGTTGCACCGCGACGATACGTCCGTCGTCGAGCGCAGCAAGCACCTCCACGTCCGCGCCGACGCTCTCGACGACGGGTGCGCGGATGAACACCGCGTGCACGGGCGGGTCGCCGAGAACGGGAATGTCGAGGTCGGTCTCGAACGAATCGACTTGCGAACCGAAGGCGTTGCGACGTACAGCGATGTCGAACCCGCCCAGCCCTTGCTGTCCGGTGATCGAATCGAGGATGTCATCCGCGAGCATGATCAGACCGGCGCACGTGCCGTAGACCGGCAAGCCCGCCGCAATAGCACCCTTCAACGGGTCGGCAAGACCGAACATGCGACTCAGTTTGTCGATCACGCTCGATTCGCCGCCCGGGATCACGAGACCATCGATCTCGGCGATCTCTTCTGGGCGACGGATCGGACGGGCATCAGCGCCGAGAGCGCCCAGTACTGCAAGGTGCTCGCGAAAGTCACCCTGCAGGGCGAGAACGCCGACTACGGGCGCGCCGGCCGCAGGAACACCGGCGATGGCTGGACTACCAGCCACGCTCGGCGAGGCGGTGCGGCGCGGGGATGTCGGCGACGTTGATACCGACGATAGCCTCACCGAGTCCGCGGCTCACATCGGCGATGACCTGGGCGTCGTCGTAGAAGGTGGTCGCCTTGACAATTGCCGCTGCGCGGGCTTCCGGATTTCCCGACTTGAAGATGCCGGACCCGACGAACACACCGTCGGCTCCGAGCTGCATCATGAGTGCGGCATCCGCAGGCGTCGCGACTCCACCCGCGGTGAAGAGCACCACGGGCAGTTTGCCGGTCTGGGCGATCTCGGCGACGAGCTCGTACGGCGCCTGCAGTTCTTTTGCGGCGACGTAGAGTTCATCCTTCGTCATCGACGTGAGGCGCTTGATCTCGGAGTTGATGGTGCGGATGTGACGGGTCGCCTCGGACACGTCGCCGGTTCCGGCTTCTCCCTTCGAGCGGATCATTGCTGCGCCCTCGGTGATGCGACGCAGCGCCTCGCCGAGGTTGGTGGCACCGCAGACGAACGGAACGGTGAAGTTCCACTTGTCGATGTGGTTGATGTAGTCGGCCGGGCTCAGCACCTCTGACTCGTCGATGTAGTCGACCTTGAGTGCCTGCAGCACCTGGGCTTCGACGAAGTGGCCGATGCGAGCCTTCGCCATCACCGGGATCGAGACCTCGGCGATGATGCTGTCGATCAGGTCTGGGTCGCTCATACGGGCAACGCCACCCTGCGACCGGATGTCGGCGGGAACGCGCTCGAGCGCCATGACGGCAACGGCGCCGGCATCTTCTGCGATGCGTGCTTGCTCGGCGGTGACGACATCCATGATGACGCCACCCTTCAGCATTTCAGCGAGGCCGCGCTTGACGCGGCTCGTGCCCAGCTGGTCTTGCGTGCTCGGTGCAGTGTTGCTGTCGCTCATGATTCCTGATTCTCGTTAGGGTCTGCAGTGGGCCAGGCCGCGGCGATCTCGGCGCGAACCTCGCCGAGCAGCCGCGGGACGGCTTTGGTCTGGGCAATGATCGGAAAGAAGTTCGCGTCGAGCGCCCAGCGCGGCACGATGTGCTGGTGCAGGTGCTCCGCGATGCCAGCGCCAGCAACCCGACCCTGGTTCATCCCGATGTTGTAGCCGTGCGCGTGCGACGTCTCGGTCAGCACCGTCATAGCCGTCTGGGTGAGGCTACCGATCTCGGCCACCTCTTCGGGCGTTGCGAGGTCATAGGTCGACACATGGCGGTACGGGCACACCAGGAGGTGGCCGCTGTTGTATGGGAACAGGTTCAGCAGCACGAACGCATGCTTTCCCCGGGCGACGATGAGGGCCTTTTCGTCATCGAGCGTCGGGGCGATGCAGAACGGGCAGGCATCTTCACCCGGCATCTGGCCGTTCTCGATGTAGGCGATGCGGTGCGGTGTCCACAGGCGCTGGAAAGCATCCGGCACCGCTGCGAACTCGCTCGAAGACTCCGCCTGCGGGTACTCGTGGCCGTCGTAATCGGCGGGAATGCCGTTCATCAGACCTGCGCCTTGGTCGCTATCGAGTCCAGGATGCGGGCGATCGCCTCGTCGACCGGAATGCCGTTCTCCTGGTGGCCGTCACGGAAGCGGAAGCTGACCGCATTGTTCGCGCGGTCTTCTTCGCCGGCGATCAACTGGAATGGGATCTTCTGCAGCGTTGCGTTGCGGATCTTCTTCGGCATCCGGTCACTCGAGAAGTCCATGCTCGCGCGAACTCCCTTGGCCTTCAGCTGGTCGATCACACCGCCGAGGAACTCTTCGTACTGCTCGGCAACCGGGATGCCCATGACCTGGACCGGCGACAGCCACACCGGGAACGCACCGGCGTAGTGCTCGAGCAGGATCGCGAAGAAGCGCTCGATAGAGCCGAGCAGCGCGCGGTGGATCATGATCGGCTGCTGCTTGGTGCCGTCGGCTGCGGTGTACTGCAGGTTGAATCGCTCCGGCTGATTGAAGTCGAGCTGCACCGTCGAGAGCTGCCAGGTGCGGCCGATGGCATCCATTGCCTGCACCGAGATCTTCGGGCCGTAGAACGCGGCCCCGCCCGGGTCGTCGACGAGGGTGAGTCCGGACTCGTTGCCGACCTGGCGCAGGGTCTCAGTGGCTTCTTCCCACTGGGCGTCGGATCCGACCGATTTCTCCGGGTCGCGAGTGGAGAGCTCGAGGTAGAAGTTGTCGAGGCCGTATCCACGCAAGGTCTCGAACACGAACTCGAGCTGGCTCTTGATCTCGTCCTTGACCTGCTCCGGGGTGACGTAGATGTGCGCGTCGTCCTGGGTGAGTCCGCGGACGCGGGTCAGACCCTGCAGGGTTCCGCTCTTCTCGTAGCGGTACACGGTTCCGAACTCGGCGAGGCGGAGCGGAAGCTCGCGGTAGCTGCGACCGCGGGCATCGAAGATCAGGTTGTGGAACGGGCAGTTCATCGGCTTCAGGTAGTAGTCCTGGCCCTGGCGAGTGACGTGACCCTCGTCGTCCTGCTCCTCGTCGAGGTGCATCGCGGGGAACATGCCGTCTTTGTACCACTGCAGGTGACCGCTGGTCTCGAACAGGGTGCCCTTGGTGATGTGGGGCGAGTACACCTGCTCGTAACCGTGGGCGACGAGGCGCTCACGCATGTAATTCTCGATCTCGGCACGCACGACGCCACCCTTGGGGTGGAATACCGCGAGACCCGAACCGATCTCATCGGGGAACGAGAACAGGTCGAGCTCCTGGCCGAGCTTGCGATGGTCGCGCTTGGCTGCTTCTTCGAGGCGCGCTTCGTGCGCTCGGAGGTCTTCTTTCGAAGCCCACGCGGTTCCGTAGACGCGCTGCAGCTGCTTGTTCTTCTCCGAACCGCGCCAGTAGGCAGCGGCGGTACGAACGAGCGAGTAGCCATTGCCGATCTGGCGAGTGCTGGGAAGGTGTGGGCCGCGGCAGAGGTCTTTCCAGTAGACCTCGCCGGTCTTGGCGTCGACGTTGTCGTAGATGGTGAGCTCGGCTCCCCCGACCTCGACCGACTCGTCGCCGTCTTCACTGCTCGCCGAACCACCCTTGAGCCCGATCAGTTCGAGCTTGTACGGCTCGTTCGCGAGCTCTGCGCGGGCTTCGTCCTCGGTGACGACGCGACGCACGAAGCGCTGCCCCTGCTTGATGATGCGGGCCATAGCCTTATCGATGGCCTTGACGTCTTCCGGGGTGAACGGGGTCTCGACGTCGAAGTCGTAGTAGAAACCGTCGGTGATCGGCGGGCCGATGCCGAGCTTCGCCTCAGGGTTGATCGACTGCACTGCCTGGGCGGCCACGTGCGCCGCGGAGTGACGAAGGATGTTCAACCCATCGGGGCTGGAAATCTCGACGGGCTCGACGGTGTCGGCATCCGTGACAGTGGTCGCCAGGTCCCTCAATTCGCCGTTGACGCGCATCGCAACGATGCTGCGGTCTGTGAATAGGTCGAATCCGGTTTTCTGGTCACTCATTCAGCCAACTTTAGTGGAGTCGGCGGGTGGTGGTTCGCCGGGCGTTTCCTGCCGGCCGTGCGCTATTCGCCGGCCTGTCTCATCCGCTCGTCGAGCTTGCGCCGCTTCTCGGCAAGATACTCGGGATCGCCGTGGATGTACGGAGTCGATGGAGGCCGGGGAACGTTCAGTTCGTTCCAGACGTAGTCGCACACGGCATCCTCGTTCTCGAAGATCAACGGACGATCCTCGAGGTCGACATCCTGCGTCGCCGTGCCGCGCCCGTCGGTGCGATAGATAGTGAAGCGGCCGTCGTCGAGAGGCACGATCGTGTAGTTCGCCTCGGATTGGATCGAAGCCTGGTTGCGAGCATCCTCGTCCCAGGCCAACGGGTACAGCGACCACGGAATCTGCGACTCGACCTTGGCCTTGAGCTCTTCGTACTTCATCGGATCACTTTCATTTCACTTTGAGATAACCATGTGCGATGTACCACTCGATCTGCTTGGGGAAGTAGTACTGGGTTCCCCCGCCGGGCTGCCCGAATGCCGATTCGGTGTATCCGACCTTGACGCTCGGGGGAAGCTCTTTGATCACTTCGTACTGGGTAGTCTTCCAGTCCGGGTTGAGGCGGTCGGGCGGAAGCCCCTTCTGGTCGAACGGCGTGTCCGGTGGCGCAGCGAACTGGCCGGCCTTGCCGCCGTCTGGCCCGATCCGGTCGATGATGTCGCCAGGGTCGAGGTCGTGGGTGAACGAGCCACGGTGATCGAATCCATTCGGGAACTCGTCAGGCCACTTCCAGACCGGATATCCGGATTTGGGATCGAAACCCAGCAGGTACTCGTCGAGGAACTCATCCCAGGTCTGGCCGCCGGTCGGGTCATAGCGCGGGCCGCCGGATCCCTTCCACGAGTCCATGTCGTTCTGCAGTTTCGCTCGCTTGACCGGATCCTGGATCGGATCGCCCTTCTTGGGCTTGGGCGGTGCACCGTTCGGCTTCGGCTTGGTGCTCGGCGTGCCGCCCTTGAGCAGGCGCTCGAACAGCTCATCGGCCCGTTTAAACAGAGCCTTCAACTTTTCCAGGAGCCCGAAGAGCTGCTTGCCCGCGCTCAACAGGTTCGTGACCGACTTTCCCACCCGGCCGACCAAGGACGCGACTCGTGTCGCCACTTGCTCGATGACCAGCGGAGTCGCGAGACCAGCGGTGAGCACCAACTCGGCGGCATAGGAGATCACGGAACCGACTACCTCGGCAATAGCATCCCGCACGATGTCGTGCACGATTTTCACGATCGTCGAGGCGATACTCATACCGACCGCCATCGCCTCGGCCCAGGAACCGGCGGCACGCAGGTGCTTCTCCGCCTCGACCTGGAACGCGAGGTAGGCGCGAATCGCATCACCGTCCATATCGTCGAGGTCGCGGACGACGCGGGCCAGTTCGTCTGCTGACTCGGTCATCTGCGTTGCGACATTCGACCAGGTCTGCGAGAAACCAGCGACCTCACCCGCATCACCGGTGAGGTCGTTCATCCACCCGCGAAGAGGCTCCACATGCTCCATGACCCAACCGAGCCCGCTCGCGATGAGTGAACCAAGCGGGTCCGAGACCATCGCCGCAGTATCGACCGCAGCCGAGAAGGCGGCGAGACCACCGGCGACCCAGTCGCCGCTCTCGATTGCAGCCACGAGAGCTTCACCGTCTTCGAGAAGGAAGGCTCCGGTGAACGGCGTCGAGACATCGACCGGCCCGGCGACAAGCGGATTGGCAGCGGTCATCGGTTAGCGCAGCCCGTCGAGTTCGGCTCGCAGGGTGGTGACCTCGTCGGTGATGTCAGACTCGAGGGTAGAGAAATCTGAACTGACTCCCCGAATCTCCCGGGCGCTCCGTTCCACCATTCCCTGTGCTGAAGCGAGGGCGAGCTGGGCCGCCGTGGAAACGATCGTCGACGGCAACACCAGGAAGGCGCACATCAACCCGAAGGCTCCCCCGCCGAGATTCATCGATGACGCGGCGCTCTGCGCGAGCGCTACATCCGAAGCCACGCGGTCTACCCGACCTGCGTGATAGGCGATCGTCTCGAAATCGATGGAAATTTCTTCGGCCACAGCGTTTCCTGCCTTCTCGGTATGGGTGCGTGCACTGGGGCGATGCTCAGCGGTAAGAGATATCCGACCCTGTCGGGTTGGCCGGCTCATTGCGTTCCGAGATCTCGTCGCGGAACCGGGAGGTGATCGCGGATTCTGCGCCGAATGCCTCCGCGGCCAGATCGACTGCCAGGGCGCCTGCCCGAGCGGCGGCCTGCGCCGCGGTCGCGAGGATGAGCTGCGCGAGGTCGCTCTCATGAAGTTCGAGCGCGTCGCCCGACAGAACGAGCCCGACAAGGCGACCAGATGTATCCGCAGTTGCCTCGACTTCGCGCTTGGGCGATGTCGCGACTCCCCTCAATGCGTCCATCTCGGCGCGCACTTCACTCGCACGGGCGGCGCGTTCGTGCGCCTCCTGCACCTGCTGGGCAACCCGCGCCATTGCTTCGTCCGGCGAGCCCCACATGTTCGAACTAGAGTCCATCTCACTAATCTAGCCCGCAATGGGGCGGAAATCGATTAGTTCACAAAAGTGTCATATGCGGTGTTGTCAATTCCTCTGTCGATCCGTCCCCGCCCAGACGCAATCGCGCACCGCGACCTCGCTGGTGGAGAGCTCTGCATACCTCATGGCGCCTGGCGCTCCATCGCTCCGATTCGGTCACTGGCCTGCGTCGAGTCGCTCGAGCAGGTAGAAGCACGCATCGGACTCGTTGCGGAAGACAAGCCGTCGTCCATCCGCGGCGAGCTCCCGATACACCGTGCCACCCGGGAGGGCGCGATCGAGGGCGTAGCGACCGAACCACAACGGCACAAACGTGTACTGGGCGGGGGCGCCATCCGGTCGACGACCGACAGAGACCATGGCGTGGACCTCCGCTGGGCTCTTACTTTCGGACAAGCGCTCGAATAGGGCGGAGAACGAGAGTGACTCGTCGCGCATCGGTGCCGGTGACGCGGGACTCTGCTCGCTTGGCCAGCTCGCAGCGAAACGCCGGTCCGCCAGGGCGACCAGCGAGCGCAGGTCGAGCGTGCTGCGCCTGCCGGCGATTGCTCGGACGATCGACCGATAGTGCTGGCCGGGCGTCGCGCATGGCGGTTCTACTGGCACCGAGTCGGCCTCCTCGAGCACTCGCCGCACGGCGTCCAGGATCACGGGACGTCGACCGCTGGTGGCGAGGCCGGCGACGGCCGCTTCACCGGATGTCGACCCGACAAGGCCGAAATAGGCCTGTATGGCGTAGTTCAGCTCGTCTTCGCTGGGGTACATGATCGGCTGGGGACCCCGCGCCTCGAGCCCGGCCGCCAACTTCCGTGCCTTTTCGGCGTAGTACTCCGGCGGACGAGCCGGGAACGACGGCGCAACGGGCGCGGGGCGCTCGCGGGTGAGGTCGTTCCATACGTAGTCGCAGGCGTCGTCTTCGGAGATGAAGACGAACGGAAGACCGTCGCTGTCGGTCCGGCGATACCAGCCTCCGCGTCCGGATGAGCTCTGGACGAGATAGGTGCCGTGCGGCAACGGCATGATGTTGTACCCGGCCTCGGTGGCAGCGGTCTCGTTCCAGGTCAGGATGTAGTCGTGATCGTGCGAGCGCTGGCGTACTAGAGCCTCGAGCTGACGATACTTCACAGCTGCAGTCTATTCTCGGGTCGAACCAGCCGGCTCGATCCGGAAAAGACGAAAGGCACCCAGACTGAGTCTGAGTGCCTTTCTTCGAGTGAGCAATACTGGGATCGAACCAGGACAAACGCCTAGGGGCAATCGCGCCAGCGATTGCGGCGTTCGTCGGGTCACTTGTACGATCCCCGGAAAGATGAAAGGCACCCAGAACGAGTTCTGAGTGCCTTTCTTGTGTGAGCGATACTGGGATCGAACCAGGACAAACGCCTATGGGAGAACGCGCCAGCGTTCGACGGCGTTTGTCGGTCGCCGGCTCGATCCGTAAAGACGAAAGGCACCCAGACTGAGTCTGAGTGCCTTTCTTGTGTGAGCGATACTGGGATCGAACCAGCGACCTCTTCCGTGTCAGGGAAGCGCGCTACCGCTGCGCCAATCGCTCATGCATATTCAGTTATGTGCAGTTCCATTCAACTACTGCTTGTGAGGTGAAGACGGGATTCGAACCCGTGTAGACGGCTTTGCAGGCCGCTGCCTAGCCTCTCGGCCACTCCACCAGGGGCGGAAGCCTCCGGCGGACCGACTACTCCCACTCGAGCGGATGACGAGATTCGAACTCGCGACCCTAACCTTGGCAAGGTTATGCGCTACCACTGCGCCACATCCGCATTTGCTCGCATTTCTGCGTGCTTTGAAACTGTAGCCGATTGATTCGGTGAGGGCCAATCGGCGACACGCTGTCGGCGTCACATTTCACCAGCGTGACCCGCATTTCCGGCAATCTACAGTCAAAAATAGCATCGTAAAAAGATTCCGCGCCAGATGTCCCACGAAAATGAAGCGCGTCGTGGTAGCGAAATTCGGGTGGACTCAGGTTGCACGGCACTTCCTCGCGCTGCTCCAGCGAGGCCCGATTTTCGGCTAAGCTCGTTGATCGCGGGTGGAGTGCATGATCATCCCCCGGGCGATTGGCGCAGTTGGTAGCGCGCTTCCTTCACACGGAAGAGGTCATCGGTTCGAGTCCGGTATCGCCCACCACAGATTTCCGCCCGAGGGGCACGGAACAGTCGTAGGCTTCGTACATGGGCCGGTCAGAGAGTCGCAGCCCGTTCGGGTCGATCTGGCGAGTCGTGCGCCGCGGCGCAATCGTCGTGGTTTCCGTCATTGGTTCGGTCGCAAAGACGGCCACCGGCCAATCAAATGGTTACAACACGCTGCCCGCTACTCCCCCGCAAGCCCCTCAGGAATATCGGCCGTAACTTCGAGCGGCATGCGCGCCTCCCCTACGATGAGTCCATGCCGCAGAGCCCTCGCCGGTCCCGCACCACTGTTCGCGACTTCTTTGCCGGTGTCCGCATCCTCGGCACCGGTCTCAAACTGTGGAGCACTGACCCCAAGGTCATGCTGTTCGGCGCTGTGCCCGCGCTCATCGTCGCCATCGTCTACGCGGCAGGTGTGACAATTCTGCTGGCCAACTTCGATCCGATCATTTCCTGGATCGCGGGGTTCACATCGATCGAGAACGAGTTCCTCGACAAGTTCGTGCAGTTCCTCATCGGCCTCGCCCTGATCGCTCTGGCGACCGTCATCGTGATCTACACCTTCGTCGCCGTGACCCTGCTCGTCGGGGATCCCTTCTACGAACGGATCTGGCGCCGGGTCGAAGGAAAGCTCGGCGACGTGCCCGAAGTGGCCGAGACCGGGTTCTGGAAATCGATTCTCGACAGCATCCGTTTTCTGTTCGCGACGATCGGAATCAGCATCATGGTTCTGTTGATCGGATTCATCCCCGTGGTCGGCACTATCGCAGCCCCGATCCTGGGTGCACTCTTCGGAGGTTGGTTCCTCGCCCTCGAACTCACGACGCGTCCATTCGAGAAACGGGGCCTTCGTGCTCGCGACAGGCGGCGCGCACTGGGGGCGAGCCGGGCGACGACCGTTGGATTCGGCGTTGCCGTCTGGCTGCTGTTCCTCATTCCATTCGCCGCAGTGTTCGTGATGCCGGCTGCGGTGGCTGGCGCGACAGTGTTGAGCCGCAACGCGCTCGGAATTCCGCAGCGCGGCAGGCCGCAGGACACCGTGAGTGGACCACCTGCCGCACCCGGCATCCGCCCCCTGTCTCCTGCGCCCGTCATCCTCCCGCCAACGACCGGGGCTGGTGGAGCATGACAGACGAGAATCTGACGGGCCAGGCTCCCGCCCAGGCTCCCGCGGGTTGGTATGACGACGGATGGGGTCGGCTGCGCTACTGGGACGGCCAGCTGTGGACCGAGCACTTCGCACCCGCAGTGCCGTCGCCCGCCTCTGCCGCACCGGCCTACGCAGCCCAACCCGGCGCCCCGCGCACACGCCTCGTGTGGCCGTGGGTGGTCGGCGGCGTGCTGCTGCTCGCTCTGGTTGTCGGTGGAATCCTGGCGATCCTCGCGGTCGTCGGGATTACTCACTCGATGTCCCAGGCGTCCGCTGCCCCAGAGGCGACGGTCCTCGACTTCGATGCCGCTTACAAGCAGGGCGATTGCGAGTTGCTCATGGCGTCGACCACGGAGCGACTGAGAAGCGACTACGAAATCGAGACCTGCGAGCAGTTCGCCGACTCGTCGGCAGACTTTCTCGAAACGCTCGCGGACTATGAAGTAACAGTGGACAGCGTCCGCCTCTCGGGCGGCGCGGCCGTGGTCGAGACCACTGAGTCGTACGTGCTCGAGGGTGAGCCCCAGGCGTCCCAGGAACGCTACGACCTCGTCAAGGAAGACGGTACCTGGAAGATCGATCAGATCACCGAACCCGAGTAACCACCTCTCGCCAGCTCCCTCCTGGGTTGGTGCATTTCTGCGGGTTGGAGGCGCTGCAACCCGCAGAAATGCACCAACCCGATGTTCGATGGAGGGGGTTGTCTTGTCCTGCACAGCGAGGAAAAGTTGACACCTTTATAAGTAGCAATGTCAATCCCTTTCGAAACTCTGTTCGACGTGGAAACATAGTGGCATGACCGAAACCAGCCTCCTCGACACCGCGAAAACAGCCATCGCTGCACTCGCAAACCTGTCGACGGATACGGCTGTCTACGACCGGCTCAGCGACACCGACGCCGTCACCCTTGCTGCGACTCTGGCTGAAGGACGCCGCCTTCTTGACGCCCCCGCGACCGTGCTCGCCGGATCGTTGGCGAAGCGCTCGGCACCGGAGATGGGCGGGCTGGGACTCGCGCAGAAGATGGGTAAGCGCACGCCGGAAGAACTGGTGAAGTCGATTACCGGGGTCACCGGCACGGAAGCTGCACGTGCAGTCCGGATCGGGCGGATGGCGCACGACGCCGCCGCCGACGGTCAACTCGACCTCGACACCGGTGAGATCTTCGTCGCCGGAGACGCGTGGATGCGCGACGTGTTGCGTGCGGTCACCGCAGGAACGATCTCGGTGCAGACCGCAGACGCGATCCGGGCCGGGGCCGGGCTGCCCACGTCGAGCGTGACGGAGAAGATGCTCACCGAGGTCACCGGCCGGGCGCTCGAGCACGCACTAACCGGCGGCGATACGGACCGGGTGCTGAAGTTCACGAAGGATCTCCGCAACCAGATCGACGCGGCCGGGGTCGCCGAGCGTGAAGCGCAGCGGCATGCGGAGAGGTCGTGGAAGTTCACGATGTACCCGGACGGCAGCGCGACGTCGTTCATCCGGCACGACATCCTCAGTGCCGCGTACATGAAAGACATCTACGACCGGGCGACATCTCCGAAGCTGCCGACGTTTGTCGACCTCGGCGAGGCCACCGACGGCGAGTCCGCCCAAGTGCCTTCGCCAGCTGACACCTCCACCTTCGATGCGCAGCGTCAGACCGCCCAGCGGGCCCACGACACGATTATGCAGATCGTCCTCGCCGGAGCAAAGGTCGACCCTAGCCAGCTGCTCGGCAACAACGGCGCCCGCATCCACGTGCTCGTGACCCAAGAGCAGCTCGACGCGAAGCAGGGCATTGCGTTCATCGACGGACAGTCCGACCCGATCTCCACCACAACGGTCAAAGAGCTGATGTGCGAGGGCACGGTCATCCCGGTCATCTTCGACCACACCGGTAAAGCGATCGACCCGGGTGGGGATGAGCGGCGGAGGCTGTTCAGCGCAAGGCAGAAGATCATCCTCGCCGCGATATTCGGCGGCTGCGCCTTCGAAGACTGCGACAGACCAGCCTCCTGGTGTGAAGCCCACCACATCCTGTGGGTGAAACGCGACGGCGGAACAACCGTCATCGACAACGGAATACTGCTCTGCCGGCACCACCACCTGTTGCTTCACAACAATGGGTGGGAGATCAGACGTGTCGGAGCGAGTGGGGAAGAACTCTGTCTTGTCCCACCCGGGGATGTCGACCCGAAGCGGACACCGCAACCGATCCGGTTCAAGAGCCGGGCCTATCAACAGTTACTTGCAGGGATACGGGAGAGAGATGACGGCGGGCCGATCGCGGCATGACCGTGTCGGGCGCTGCAGGGGTTTCGATACGCGCGGCCTCGCTGCGCTCGGTCGAGCTACTCAACCAGCGGCGAGGGGGTAGCGGAGGTGCCGCTGGTTGAGTAGCACGGCGAGCGTCAGCGAGTCGCGCGTATCGAAACCAGGCACAAGTCGCATGCAGTCACGCAAAACAGCGCACAAGTCGCATGCACCCACGCAAAACCTGAGCGCACACCACCTCCGTCGCTGCTGCTTTTCGCGGTAGCTGCGGACACGTATGACTAGCCGAAGGTCTCGACAGGCTCGACCAGCGGCGGCTACCGCAGCGTGACCGTGTCGGGTGCTGCACGGGTTTCGATACGCGCGGCCTCGCTGCGCTCGGTCGAGCTGCTCAACCAGCGGCGAGGGGGGCGACGAGAGAACGGGTCTCGACAAGCTCGACCAGCAGGGGTGCCGCTGGTTGAGTAGCACGGCGAGCGTCAGCGAGTCGCGCGTATCGAAACCAGGCACAAAGTCGTTGCAGCCACGCGAAACCAGGCACAAGGTAATTGCACCCGCGTAAAACCCAAGCGCACACCACCTTCGTCGCTGCTGCTTTTCACGGCAGCTGCGGACACGTATGACTAGCCGAAGGTCTCGACAGGCTCGACCAGCGGCATGACCGTGTCGGGTGCTGCAGGGGTTTCGATACGCGCGGCCTCGCAAGCTCGGTCGAGCTACTCAACCAGCGGCGGGAGGCAAGGGTCTCGACAAGCTCGACCAGCGGCGGGGGGCGACAGGCGGAGGGTCTCGACAAGCTCGACCAGCAGCGTGACCGCGTCGGATGCTGCAGGGGTTTCGATACGCGCGGCCTCGCAAGCTCGGTCGAGCTACTCAACCAGCGGCGGTTGGGGCGACAGGCAGAGGGGTCTCGACAAGCTCGACCAGCGACGGCGGGTTCGAGCAGCGACGGCGGGAGGCGGCGCAGGCACGAGGCTAACCCCGGAGACGCTCCCCAGGACCGAAACGGGAGGTCACTCCCGGCGAGTAGAGCACCGAATCGGGCGCACGATCAACGAGGCCAGGAAAACCTGCCACGTCGACGAGAGTGTCATCCAGATGTTCCAGGGTCGCCTCATAGAGCTCCCACCGCTCGTGCGTATTCGGCAACCGCATCGTGTGACCCCGATGGTGCGCAAACAACGCCCACCGAGCCGTCAAAAAGTCCGCCGTGGCATCTTCGGTGACCATCCGCGTAGTCGGTCGCACTGTGAAGTCCGTTCGCGCATCTGGCCGCCCGTGCCGACGACTCTTATACGTCAGCGTCCCGTTCGACCTGACCAGCTTCGTCGCCGACCAGAAATAGGGAATCGAGAACACGGCCCGCGCCCCAATGACTGCAGCCAACCGCGCCGCCTCGAGCGAAACGAAGACCACTCCCCTGCGTCCGAGCGCGTCCACCGCGTACAGCCGCACATTCACTTCGACGAAGTTTCCGAGATACGGAATCGGTGGACTCCCGAAAAGAGTCGCCCGCCCCAGCACGAACCCGATCAACCCGACCCAACTCGATCCATCGTGCTCATCGGGTGTGAGTCCAGCGGGAAGCAACGGCGCGACAGCCTCCGGATCCACCCGCCAGTGGACGAAGCCGAGTTCGCTCCAGTTCTGGCTCGCGGATGTCCGCCCCGCCAATTCGGGCGGCGCCGGCGAGACCGGCTCGATCTGGACATCCGTCATCCGCCCATTATGGACGCGCTTGCTGCACTGGCCAGCCACAGGAACACATCCGTGCCCACATCGGGCAGACCACCAGGCACACAGAAGGGGCGCCACCCTTGCGGATGACGCCCCTCGAGCTGTTCGAAAACAGTGCTGTGGTTAGTGTGTGCCGTTCGCTACTTAGCGGACGTCAGCGAGTACGTAGCCCTCTTCACCGTGGATCACGGTGTCGATGCCCGCAACTTCGTCTTCGTTCTTGACGCGGAAACCAATCGTCTTCTCGATGATGAATCCGATGAGGAACGCGAGAACGAACGAGTAGATCAGCACGGAGAAGGCCGCGATGGCCTGCACCAGGAGCTGGGTCAGGTTGCCGCTGTAGACGAGGCCGGTGCCGTTGGCGAAGAAGCCCAGGTACAGGGTTCCAATGAGTCCACCGATGAGGTGGATGCCCACGACGTCGAGCGAGTCGTCGAAGCCGAGCTTGAACTTGAGGTCGATCGCAAGTGCACAGACAGCACCAGCGACGAGCCCGAGAACGATTGCCCAACCGGGGGTGAGCGAGCCACACGCGGGGGTGATGGCTACGAGACCCGCAACTGCACCGGACGCTGCACCAACGGAAGTCGGCTTGCCGTCCTTGATCTTCTCGACGAGAAGCCAGGCGAGCAGAGCGGCTGCCGGGGCGGCGATGGTGTTGACGAACGCGAGCGCGGCGACGCCGTCAGCTGCGAGCTCGGAGCCGGCGTTGAAGCCGAACCAGCCGAACCAGAGCAGACCAGCACCGAGCAGGACGAACGGCGGGTTGTGAGGAACGCTGACACCCTTTGCGAAACCAACGCGCTTGCCGAGAACCAGGGCCAGTGCGAGTGCTGCTGCACCGGCGTTGATGTGAACCGCGGTTCCACCGGCGAAGTCGATCGTTCCGACTCCGAAGACGTCCTGCAGTCCGTGGGTGAGCCATCCGCCGTAGGCGAACGATCCGTCATCGGCAAGACCGAAGTTGAAGACCCAGCTGGCAACCGGGAAGTAGACGACAGTCGCCCAGACGCCGGCGAAGATCATCCAGGAGCCGAACTTGGCGCGGTCTGCGATTGCACCGGAGACGAGGGCGACAGTGATGATCGCGAACGTGGCCTGGAAGGCAGCGAAAGCGAGCGGCGGGTAGGAGGCGCCCTCAGGAACCTCGATGAGGTTGCTGAGTCCGAAGGCTCCGGAGTCGATCGACCACAGGGGAAGCGTGCCTTCCGCACCTGGGAACGCGATGGCGTAGCCGTACAGCACCCAGAGGACGCCGATGAGGCCGAGTGCGCCGAAGCTCATCATCATCATGCTGATCACGCTCTTGGCCTTGACGAGTCCTCCGTAGAAGAACGCCAGTCCAGGGGTCATCAGCAGGACAAGTGCAGCTGCGATCAGTATGAAGGCTGTGTTGCCCTGATCCATGTGTCTTACCTCTCATATGTGTGCAAAGGATGCACCCAGGATTTCCGGTCGCGCTGAGCGCAGGGTTCCGTCGGGTACGGCCCCCAGTTTGGCGGTGCGAGGTTTCACAGCAGGGCTCAGCGTGTTTCGAGTGTGTTACGTGGCCAGCTCTCAGGTAAACATCGTGTTTCGGCGCACTGGCCGACAGCAGAGAATAGAGGGTGAGCATTCTCCGATCGCCCCAATTCTCTGCAATAGCCTTGGTTATCGCAGCCGTTCTCGGGTTGACCGTGGCGAACAGCCCCCTCTCCCCCGCCCTTTCGGACCTTGTCGGATCTCACCTGCCCTTCCCGGTATTGGGTCTCGATCTCAGCCTCGGCCACTTCGTGACCGACGGACTGCTCGCCGTCTTCTTCTTCATCGCTGCCGTAGAACTCAAACACGAGCTGCGCCACGGTGAACTCGATTCACCGGCGAAAGCCCTGGTTCCCACCGCAGCAGCAGTCGGAGGAGTCGTCGTGCCGGCCGCACTCTTCCTGCTTCTCGTGCGGGAACCCGGCCTCAGCGACGGCTGGCCGATTCCCACCGCGACCGACATCGCTTTCGCCCTCGGCGTCCTCGCGCTAGTCGGTCGTTCGCTGCCGTCACGCATCCGCGCTCTTCTGCTCGCCCTCGCCGTGATCGACGACCTGATCGCCATCGTCATCATCGCCGTCTTCTTCGCCGGGGACCTGCAGCCCCTGGCGCTCATCGCCGCGGTCCCGCTCATCGCGCTGTTCGGCTGGCTCAGCTATCGCCTGCACACCGAATCACGGATGCGCTGGCTGGTCGGGCCGGCGATGGTGCTTCTCGCGATCGCCACGTGGTTGCTCGTAGCGCTCTCGGGGG